>VMBT01000252.1_pt1 | contig 36011 bp, 45 predicted proteins | sample 4404301 | NCBI WGS metagenome assembly VMBT01 (sample SAMN12238535, study PRJNA552566) | marine metagenome | isolation source: Coastal seawater | place: USA: coastal Georgia, Sapelo Island | collected 2008-08/2009-08
CTTCAAGTGAGATTCCTGGATGGATTAAAAACAACGCAGGCTGGTGGGCTGATGGAACAATTGATGACGCTTCATTTATTCAAGGTGTACAGTTCTTGATTAAAGAAAATATCTTGCAAATTCCTCCCACAACTCAAGGTGCAGGAACTTCAAGTGAGATTCCTGGATGGATTAAAAACAACGCAGGCTGGTGGGCTGATGGAACAATTGATGACGCTTCATTTATTCAAGGAATTCAGTTCTTGATTAAAGAAGGAATTCTCAGAGTTCAGTAGTAAGGTTTTAAATTAATTTTGTGAGTAGATAGTGTAATGAAAGATATCAATGACATAATGCCAAAAATTCCCAATATGAGATGGGGAGCATTAATGAATCGTCCGCCAACTAATGAGAAAGTTGAAGAGATGAACAAAATTTTCCCCAGCAATGGTAAATGGCACACTGTCTTTGAAGATAAAGAATCTGTGACAATTGACGGAAAAGAGATTCGTAAAAAAGATCCGGCAAAGTGGACTTAGATTGAAAGTAAATTTTCTTCTAGTTGTAATTTTTTCATTAATTTTGTTCTCATCAGGAATTAATCTTGTTTATTCACATGGACTAGGAAGTGAAACCTTACCTCCTGTTGACTATAACGGAAAACAAATTACAATTGAAGTCTCTTCAACTCAAAAAACTGATGAAACTGGTGATGATCAACAAATTTCAATTGCTCTTATTGATTTTGAATCCAAAATCACTCTTAGAGATGTAACATTTCTAATTAAATCTGAAAAAGGTAATCAATTTCTTTTTGAAAAGGAATTCAAAGCAGATAATGGATTTTTAGTTTTTAATTTTGTCTCAGAAAATAATGACTCTCTAGTAATTGAAGAAGTAGAAGATACCAATCCATTTGGTTCTTTGTTGGGACTTGAGAGCAGATTAATCAATGTAAAGGGTCCAAAATTAAGTGATGGTGGTTTATACAAATTTGATATTGAAATTTTAACAATTGGTGATTACTCACAAAATCTGACAAATACTTTGGAATTTAATGCAGGAATTTCACTTCCTCAAATAAGTTCAAAGATAATTGATGATCCTGATTTTGGACCTCAAACAATTGATCTTATTTCATTTTATGATGAAATTTCTGATTTTTCCTATGATGCAAATTCCAAACAATTTTCATTTTTTATGCCATTTGATTGGTCTGAATCAAATATCGAACAAACTTCTGTTGTTCATGAAGAAATTGACATTCCAAAGGGATTTGGTCCACTTCTTGTTTCAGGATATTCAATATCTGTAAATGATGTGAAATTGGAAGATAATGTAGTAACTATCGATGATTACTTTTCTGAAAAACGCTTGGTTCATTTTACAATTTATCAAAAGGAATTAGAAAAAATTTCTGCAAATTCTAACAATGAATCTGGAATGCATTTTCTTATCAAACCTGATAGAGATTACACACACTTGAGCTCAGTGACAGACAATGGTCAATTCCGAATTCTTGTTTCTTGGGAACCTGAAAATCTTTCAAGTAATTCAAATGGAAAATTAATTTTTGATATAACTGATGTATTTTTACGAAATAAACCAGTATCTACCAATTACGATCTTAAAATAATTCAAAATAAACAAATTATCTTTGATACATCTGGTGTAAGTATTGATTCAAGAGATGTACACAATACAGTTGAATTTTTCATTCCTGAAAATATTTCTGGAATAGTTTATCTAAATTTTGAAAATTTGGGAAACAATCCACTTGCCAAAACCTCTTTTCCAATTGTTATTGACAGTAAATTAATTCAAAATCAAACAAATATTCCTGGATGGATTAAAAATAATGCCGGCTGGTGGGCTGATGGAACAATTGATGATAATACCTTCATTCAGGGAATTGAATTTATGATTAAAACCCAAATCATTGTAATTCCTGAAACCCAACAAAAATCAATTGATTCACAAGAAATTCCTAGCTGGATTAAAAATAATGCAGGCTGGTGGGCTGATGGAACAATTGATGATAGTACATTTGTAAATGGTTTGCAATATTTAGTAGCAAATGGAATTATACAAATTTAGTAATGAAAAATCACTTGTTTTATATTCTAATTATGAGTAATTAGACTGAAATCTTGAAGATAACTAATTATTTTAAAAAAATCAATTTACAAAAAAATTTCTTTTTACTAGTATTCCTATTTTCAGTCAGTTCGATTTACTTTTCATTTTCAGAAAATGCTTACGGTGAAATTTTTATTCCAAAACAAGAATATGATGGATATTTTGATACCGAATCTGTATACACTGTTGTTGGAAACGTAAAAAATCAAAATGAATTTGCTGTAATTCCCACAATTACAATTACTGTGATTGATAATGGTAATGAAATAAAAAAATCATTTCAACATGTTCCAATTCCTGCAATGTATGATATTCCATTTAAAATAAAAATTCCTGAAATAAAAAGTGAAAATCCAGAATTACTTCCTGCAGAAATACAATATACAATTACTGAAAAAGATTCAATTAATCTTCAAGTAATTTATGATCGAACTCTAGTTACACATGAAGATGGTCATGTAACAGGTAGAATACAAAATATTGGTTATGAAACTGTCTATAATCCAAAGGTCTACGCAATCGTTCATGGTTATGAAAAATATATTTTAGATGTTGCACACAACATAGAAAAAATTGAAAAAATAGAACCTGGTGAAATTGTTACTTTTTCAATTTATCCTGATCCTTCTGTAACAGACCCTGTTAGATTCTATTCTTGCTTTGCAGCAGTAGATACCACTGTTATTCCAATAAGTATTCCCAAGAATGATGGAATATTTGATTTCAGATATGATGCAGGTGCATGGTTTTCTGCTGCAAAATTCAATGATGATGGGACCGAATTATCCATAAGAGGTTACAATAGTTATCCGTTTGAAACTTTTGTAAATTTTGAATTTACTCCAATATCTGGAGATGAAAAATTTCAAGTCTTAGTTGACGATGAGCCTATTGATTTCATACAGAGTGTTGATGAGATGGGACAATTCCATGTAGCATTTAATATGAAACCATATTTTCAGGAATTCGTAACAATTTCAGGCTTTGAAGAAGGAATTCCTGTAAATATTTCAAAAACTCCATTATGGATGAAAAATAATGCAATGTGGTGGGCAGAGAATCAATCATCTGATTCTGAATTTTTAGAGGATGTGAATTTTCTTTTTGATAAAGGAGTCATTTTTGTTGCAGGACGGCAAATTGTTCCAGAATCTTCATGGGAAATTCCTCAATGGTTTAAATTTACTGCTGAGTGGTGGGCAGAAGATAAAATTTCTGAAGATGAATTTCTTAATGCAATAGAAAATCTTGTCAAACGTGAAATAATCAAAATTTAGATTTTTTAAAAAATTATTCAAAACAAATAATCTTATTATAGAAATTTTTTTCTATTATACTAGTTGCTACCATTAAGAGATGAAAATCCGCATCCGCCAGGTTGGAAACCAAGAGTAACATATGCTCTCATTGCTGTAAATGTGATAGTTTTCTTTTTTGAAGTAGCAGTTACGGGACAATTTTTTGATTTTACAAATCAAAATGCATTTAATTTGTTCTATAATTGGGGTGCAGTTCCAGGTTGTGTTGTTGGAGGAAATGTATTAAACATTGATTTTGGTGCAGGACCAGTAAGAATTTCATGCCCTGATGCACCGTATGTTTCACTACTTAGTTCAATCTTTCTTCATGGTGGTTTAATGCATCTTGGAGGAAATATGTTGTTTTTATGGATATTTGGTGATAATATTGAATTAAAATTTGGAAGAGCAAAATATCTTGGAATTTATTTAATGTGGGGAATTGGAGCTGGTTTAATCCATATTCTAGGTGATGTAAATAGTGCAATTCCCGCTGTTGGTGCATCAGGTGCAATCTCTGGAGTTCTTGGAGCTTATCTTGTAATATTTCCCAAAGCTAGAATCATGACTTTCATGATGTTAGGATTCTTTTGGAGAATGATGCATATTCAGGCACGATGGTTTCTTCCATTTTGGCTAGTCTTCCAAAATCTACTTCCATTTTTTGTAGGTGGATTTGGTGTTGCTGGAGGTGGCGTGGCTTATCTAGCTCACATTGGTGGTTTTGTAATTGGACTTGCAACTGGATATCTTTACAAAAAGACACATGGTTCAGAATTCACTTATGGTACCCGTTACGGATACAGAGCTGGCGATTATAGATAGTCTCTAAAGAATAAATGAATGCAAATTTTTTAAATTTACATGCCATTGATTAAAGTCTCAATGTATCCTGGGAGAACTCAGGAACAAAAAGACGAGTATGCAAAAGCAATTACAAAAGCAGCAGTAGACATCTTGAAGACAAAAGATAGTCACGTAATTGTAATCTTTGAGGATAATCCCAAAGAAAATTGGTTTTTAGCTGGAAACCAACTTTAATTCTTTTTCAATTCCATTACTTGAAATTATTTTTTCATGAAGGTTTATCTTATAATGATGCACAAATAATTTAGAACATGAAAATAGCAGTTGTTCAATTTAAAGCCTCAATTAAAAAAGAAGAAAATTTAAAAAAAATTATTCAATACATTTCAAAAGCTTCAAAAAATAATTCTAGTCTCGTAGCATTTCCTGAATTTATGATGTTTTATACAAATTCAAAACAAACAGCAAAACAACTGGCAGAAAATTCAGAAACAATTGATGGAAATTTTGTTAAATCAATTGCGTTATCTGCAAAAGAAAATAAAATTCAAGTTGTTGGTTCATTTTATGAAAAAAGTAATAAAAAAGATCGTGTATATGATACTTCGTTCATAATTGATCAAAATGGAAAATTAATTTCATCTTATAGAAAAATTCATCTCTATGATGCATTAGGTTTTAGGGAATCTGATAAGATGAAATCAGGCTCAAAAATTTCCAAGCCTGTAAAGACTTCAATTGGAAAATTAGGTATGATGATTTGCTATGATTTGAGATTTCCTGAGATGTCTAGAACATTGGCAATTGCTGGTTCCGAAGTACTTGTAATTCCTTCTGCATGGGTAAAAGGAAAAAGTAAGGAAGAACATTGGATAACAATTAACAAAACTAGAGCAATTGAAAATGGTTGTTACGTAATTGCTCCTGATCATGTAGGTAACATCTACTGCGGAAGAAGTCTTGTAGTTGATCCCTATGGAAAAATTTTACTTGATATGAAAAAACGACAAGGTATTGGTTATGCAAACATTGATCTTAAAAAAATTAAAGAAACCAGAAAAGTTCTTCCACTATTAAAAAATAGAAGAACAGATGTTTATCCTACTTTACGGGTTTAATTCTTGTTTTACAATTAAAATTGGAACATTGACTAGTCCAACTTTGTTTTCGTGAATAGCGAAAAATTATCAGTGGCCAAGAGCATTCCATACATGGCTTCTTTGTAGCTCGAAGCTTTGCTTTTTGAAGTAATGGTGATGATGCTGTACATCCTCCGTAAAAATTTGAACAACCCATGAATCTCTTTTTTGTTGTTCTTGAACGAATTACCATTAACTGACCTACTTTACACAATGGACAGGCAACAAGTCCCTTTTTTGGAGAATTTGTACCTAAAATCATGTATTTTTTTTCTTTTGATGACCATGAGAGATAACCATTTGAATCTAAATATTGTAAGATCTCTTTTTTGAAAAGTTCAATTTTGGACTTGGTGATTTTTACTTTGTGTCTAGATGTCTCTTTTTTTATTTGAATTATCTTTTGACTTGTTTTACTTTTCAATGAAGATATTACTAAAACGATTTTTATAGGGATTCAGGTCAGTCTGTTTTATGGAAAAGGTTTGCGTTCTTGGTGCTGGAAGTACCAAATATGGAAAATTACCTGATAGTATTGCAGATATAACCACTCAGGCATCAGTTGCAGCCATAGAGAGTGCTGGAATTAGTCCAAAAGATATCAAAGCATCTTACATCTCTAACGTTTTCGGTGTTGCTGATAAACAGGTACACATTGGACCTGTCTTAATGAGTAGACTGGGAATATCTGATAAACCATCATTAACAATTGAATCTGCTTGTGGAAGTGGTTCTGTTTCATTTAGAGAAGCTTATGCAAATGTTGCAGCCGGCTTTTATGATTGTCTTCTTGTAACTGGTGTTGAAAAAGTAACTCACACAGGTACTGAATGGACAACAACATACTTTGCATATTGTTCTGACTTTTTCTATGAAGGTCAAGCAGGTGCATCATTTCCAGGATTGTTTGCATCTATGGCAAGAGCTTACTTGACAGAGTTTGGTGCAACTGAAGAAGATTTTGCTCAAGTTGCAGTAAAGAATCACGACAACGGTGTTCTTAATCCAAAAGCTCACATGCAAAAGAAAATTACAATTGATGATGTTATGAAGTCTGCAGTAGTTGCAAGTCCACTAAAACTTTATGATTGCTGTCCATTTTCTGATGGTGCAAGTTCAGTTATCTTATGTTCAGAAAAATTTGCTAAAGAACATGGTGGAGATTATGTTGAAGTTATTGGTTCAGGACGTGGAGGTTCTCCAGCAGCATTACAAGGAAGAGAACACATGACAACAATTCCAAGTACAAAACTTGCAGCAGCAGATGCTTACAAGATGGCAGGTATCACTGCAAAAGATGTAGATTTTGCAGAAGTACATGATTGTTTCACAATTGCAGAAGTAGTTGATACTGAAGATCTTGGTTTCTTTGAAAAAGGACAAGGCATTCAAGCTGTAAGAGAAGGAAGAACAAAATTAAATTCAGATATCTCAATTAATCCATCAGGTGGTCTAAAATCCAAAGGTCATCCAATTGGTGCCACTGGTGTTGGACAAGTTGTTGAAGTTTATGATCAATTAACCGGAAAAGCAGGTGCAAGAACTGTTAAAGATGCAAAAATTGGTCTTACTCATAATTTTGGTGCAACTGGAGCAAGTTGTGCTGTACATATTTTCCAGAGTGTCTAAGATGTCTATTGAACAACAAGTAATTGAACGTGCTAAAGAAGGAAAACTACTTACTCACAAATGTACTAGTTGTGGATTTTTACATCTCTCTACTGCATACTTTTGTGCCAAATGTGGAAGCAAGGGCTTTGAGGATGTTTTATTGGATGGTGTAGGCTCAATTGCTACCTATACGATTATCACCGTTGCTCCATCTGGCTTTGAAAAATATACTCCATACGCATTTGTCGTAATGGCCGTAGATAATTCAGAACTTAGAATTTCTGGATTTATGGAAGGAATTGCAACCCCTGCAGATTTACCTGTTGGAACTAGAGCAAAAATTACTGGTTTTGATGAGAGAGGAATTCTCATTCAAAAACAGTAAAAATATTTGCTTGATTAATTAAAAAAATTCAAAATCGATTCTTAATTATTTTATTTCATTTAGTATTTTCATGTCAGTAGAAATTACATGTGGAAAATGTGGTGAAAAGATTACTACCATGAAGATGCTAAAGTCATTAAAAGATGTAATGAGTTCTTATGGTGGAAAATGTCCGTCATGTGGACAGAAATTATCAACATCAGAGTTTTCAATGGATATAGAAGAAAAATAGATCTTCCAAGAAGCATTTTAACAAAGATCATATTTAGATCTTTAGAAAAATTTCTTTTCTATCTCACTTAACATAATGTTAATTAACCATGATCCTGTCCAGTCATTATGAAAAGTAAAGATAAAGAATTAGAATTAGATGTTGATCCAAATTTAGATGATGATTTTGATGCAGATTTAGATGATGATGTTGATGATGATATAGATGCAGATTTAGATGATGATTTTGATTCAGATGATGAATCACCAAAACGTGGTGGAATTTTACAATCTACATCAAAACGTGTAAGAATGATCTTTTCTGTGATGGCAAGTCCTAACAGAATCGATATATTGAGAATTCTCAACTCCAAAGGTCCATTAACATATTCTGAGCTAAAATCACTAGCGGGTTTCAAATCTAAAAAAGAAAGTGGTAAATTTGCATATCACTTGAGAAAATTACTAAGACAATCTCTTGTTGCATTAAACAAATCTGAAAGAAGATACACAATTACAAATCTTGGAAAATTAGTCCTTAGTTTAGCTAGACAAATTGAAGAACGCTCCATTATTGAGAGTGGAAAAATGTATGTTCGTACTACCCATGAATCTATTGAAGAGTTCAATTCACACAAAATCATTCAATCTCTTGTGCGTGAAGGCAGCATGCCTCTGGAATTGGCACAAAAAATTACTGAAGAGGTTGAAAATAGAATTTACAAATATCAAACTACCTATCTCACAGGCTCATTAATTCGAGAATTAGTAAATTCTGTATTACTTGAACATGGTCACGAAGAATATCGAAACAAACTTGCAAGATTGGGATTGCCTGTGTTTGATGTTAATGATATGCTAACAAACTTAGATAGTGTTGATAACGGAGCTGAAGGATTATTATTCAAAACAGGACAACAAGTTTTCGCTGAACATCTTTTAACAAATGTTTTACCAAAAGATGTTGCAGATTCTCATCTATCTGGAGATATTCATTTAACAAATCCTGGAGTTTGGTCAATGATTCCAGATACAATATTTGTGAACATCAAAGAATTATTAGAAGATGGAGTTGATCTTGGTGGAAAATACTTGGATGTTTCAAGAATTGCATCATCAAAACAAATTGAAGAGATTAGCAGCTCACTTTCAATTGTAATCTCATTACTTTCTAAAGAAGCATCACAAGAAATTGTAATTGATGGATTAACATCATTGTTTTCAAAATATTCAAAGTCAACTGAAGAGCTGGAAGCAAATATTTTATCTGCATTTGCAAATGCATCAACTACTTCAAAGTTTAACAAATCTGGAACTGTTGTATCAATTAGACTACAATTAGGTACTGATACAAAAATTGTCAACTCCATAATTAACGCATACAAAAATTATGTCAAAATTACTCCTATACCAAAAATTGGATTAATCATTGATCATGACAAAGGTAAAGTCTCTGATGTTTCAGGTGTAGTTTCAGAAATTATTTCTAATGGTGGAAATGTAATGTTTGCAAAAGGTCAGACATCCAGCTCTGGTGTCACTAATTCTACAACAAAGAATTCTGGTCCATTGTCCATTCTATTAGAATCAGTTTCAATCAACTTGCCAAGATTAGCATTTGAATCAAACAAAGATGAAACTTACTTTAGAGCTAGATTGGCATTACTGATGAAACCAGCTTTGGCTTCCATGTCATTGAGAAAGAAAGACATTTCAGATCTTACACGTCGTGGTCTTAATCCTATTTTGGCCAAAAATACTCAATACATGCAGAGAAGTCCTGTTTCTCTCGTTATCAATCTAGTAGGACTCAAGGAGGCTGTTTTCAACATCTTGGGCTTCCAAGATGATAAAGAAGGCAGAGAAATTCTTCACAAAGTCGTAGAAACCGCAGTCGATGTAGGCGTCAAAAAAGGAAAGGAACTAGGCGACCCTGTGGCCATTTCCATGACTGAAAATCCAAGTTCATCACGATTTGCAGTATTAGATGGCGAAAAATATGGTAAAAATTCTTCATTAAACTCCATGGAAGGTGATTCTTACTCTGAAGGTGTTGTAATTGATTCAACAGATGTATCTGAACTATCAGCAAAGAGTGATGTCGTCTCTGAATCCAATAAACTATCAAAATTACTCAATGGAGGACTGCTAGTCAAAGTCAACATTGCTCATAATTCTAAATCGACGGAAATCAAACAGACTATTGAAAAAATGTCAGAATTGACATCATCATTCAAACCTGTTATGAAAATCGCAATTTGTGGTGAATGTGGATTTAAAGATGAACCCTTTGAAGACAAGTGTCCTAAATGTAAGTCCCCTTACATTGTCTGAAAATCATAATCTCTCTTTTCTAATCTAGTAACAATTTCAATCAAACACGATCATCGTCACTCTCCTATCAATAATTTCGGAGCGGTGTCAAAAAAATTGACTCAATCTCTTGTCAAGATCAAAATTTTTGAAGCACACAAGTTATAACCTCTAGATTTCTAACTCTGGCGGGGAAGTTATTATGGACAATTCACAAATAGAAAATACTATCGATCAGATCAAAAAGAGAAGTGGAACTGTTACCTCTTTTAATCAAGATAAAATTTCAAATGCCATTTTCAAGGCATTAGCAGCCGCCTCTAAAGCCGACCGCGGTTTAGCAGAACAACTATCTGAAAAAGTTGTTAATAAATTGGTTGAACAAGGATTCACAAAAACACGTTCACCAACTGTTGAAGATATTCAAGATATTGTAGAGTCAACTTTGATTGATTCTGGAAATAGCGATATTGCCAAAGCATACATCGTCTATAGACACGAGAGAAGAAAACTTAGAGAAGAAAAGATGAAGGTCTTAAACCTCAAGGCTTTGGATCCAGTCTCTAAAAAATTCGATCTTAACTGCCTTAGAGTATTGGCATCAAGATATCTATTTAGAAATTCAAAGAATGAAATCATAGAGTCACCAACACAAATGTTTGAGCGTGTTGCAATTCTTGTAGGAATTGGTGATATTCTCTATGATGCACAAATCTTTGACAAGTCTGGTTCACATTCTCAAGATGTAGAAGAAGCCAAATCTTATCTTGACAAGTTAGATGCCTTTGATTACAAATTCAAGATTGGTGATTACTATCTAAACAAATGGCACTTTAGATCCATGATTAATCACTATGTTACGCTCGCAAGTGCGGGAAAAATGAAGATCAGCTTCAAAGATCTACTGACTCTTCTTGCAGCCAAAAAATTAGATGATTACGAACAAAAAATCACTGAATACTTTGAACTAATGGTTGCTCAGGACTTTTTGCCAAACTCACCAACTATGATGAATGCAGGTGGACGACTAGGTCAGTTATCTGCATGCTTTGTTTTGGGAATGGAAGATGGCATGGAACAAATCATGAAATCAACATCTGATGCAGCATTAATCTTCAAATCTGGTGGAGGAGTTGGAATCAACTATTCTGATTTAAGAGAAGAAGGTGACATTGTAGCATCAACATCTGGTGTTGCATCTGGTCCTGTATCATTCATGAACATCATCAACACAGTTACTGAAGTTGTAAAACAAGGAGGTAAGAGACGTGGTGCAAACATGGGAATCATTGAAGCATGGCATCCTGATGTAGAAAAATTCATCACAAATAAAACAGAACCAGGAGTTCTTGAGAACTTTAACGTAAGTGTTGGAATCTGGGAAGACTTTTGGAACGCACTTGTAAATACAACTGATGGAAACTATGTTCTACGTAGTCCACGTGACAAAAAACCAGTTAAAGAAATCAATGCACATCAACTCATTGATTTAATTGCATTATCAGCATGGAAGAGTGCAGAACCTGGTTTGATCTTTTTTGATCAAATTAACAAGTACAACGTATTTGCAAAAGCAAGACAAGCTCCACTTAGAGCAACAAACCCATGTGGTGAACAAAGTCTTTACCCATACGAGTCATGCAACCTTGGTTCAATCAATCTTGTGAATCTTGTAAAGAGACAAGCTGATGGAACCTATGAATTTGATTGGCAAAGATATGAAGAGACAATCAGAAAGACAACTAGATTCTTGGATAACATCATTGATGTAAACCACTATCCAGTTGCTGAAATCAATGTAGCCTCTAAAGAATCAAGAAGAATTGGTCTTGGAGTAATGGGCGTGGCAGATCTCTTGTATAAATTGAGAATCCCATACAATTCCCAAGAAGGATTTGAACTCCAATCAAAACTCTCTGAAGCACTAACATACTATTCAATGGAAGAAAGCGTAGCTCTTGCAAAATCAAGAGGTGAATTCCCATTATGCGCAAAAACAGAGTATCCAGAAGGAAAAATTCCAGTAGCAGGATATTATGAGAGACCAAAAGAATCTCATTCCTATGAATGGGATGCACTAGTTGAAAAAATCAAACAAAATGGAATTAGAAATGTTTTGACAACTACTGTTGCACCAACTGGAACACTATCTATGATTGCAGATTGTTCTAACGGAATGGAACCTGCATTTGCACTAGTGTTTGAGAAGAGAGTCACTGTCGGTAGATTCTTTTACACAAACAAAATTGTCGAACAAGCTCTAAAAGACAATGGTCTTTACAACGATGAAATTCTTGAAAAGATTGCAGACAACTATGGTTCCTTGAAAGGAATTCCTGAGATTCCTCAATGGATGCAAGATGTCTTTGTTACTGCAATGGATATCCATTGGGCTGATCATTTGATGGCACAAGGTGTCTGGCAAGACTGGATTGGTAATGCTATTGCAAAAACAATCAACATGCCATATGATGTAACTGCAGAAGATGTAAAGTCTGCATATTTGTTGGCACACGAGATAGGCTTGAAAGGAATCACAGTTTATCGTGATGGTTCAAGACACACTCAAGTATTGCATATGACAAGTGATAAAGCATCAAAGAACTTTGATGTAACTCCTAGCCCATATGTTACTGAATTTGTTACCACACAAATTACAAACCCATACATCAAATCTCAAGTAAATGCAGCCCTTGCTCTAAAGGTCCATGACGAAGAGATTGTTACAGCACCTACAACACATGAAGAGGTTTCAGAAGACCGCTTGTGTCCTACATGCAAGAATAATCTTGTCTTTGTAGAAGGTTGTAGTATCTGTATTGAATGTGGATTCAGTGGATGCACTTCAGGATAAAAAATCACAACTTTTTTACTTTCTTTTTATCTTGAAATTTTATGGCTAAAACTATTGTAGGCATTGGTATTGGTGTAGCAGTAGTTATTGCCATCATTGCAGTAACGTTATCATCTGGTTCAGAACTTGGTACAGAAAAAAGTTCTTTTAATCAGAATCAGAAGATTGGTCTCGTAATAAATTCACCATATCAATCTACGACACTACAACAACTGGATCAAATTTTTCAAACTGCCTCCTCAAGTGGAATTGGTAGAAGTAATGTCTATCTATTTTGGAATACAATTGAACCTGAAAAAAATGAATTTGATTGGTCTTATTCTGATCCAATTATGAGTTTCAATAAAAAAAATAATCTCAAAGTCACTTTGTATTTTTCTGTGATTAATGGAGAAACTCTCGGTCCATTTCCGTATTGGATTGGAAAACCACCAATTCAGTCACTTGACTCAGATAGAGTTGTAATTGTAATTGATGAAATTTTATCTAGATATGATATTGTAGACACTGTAATCTTTTCAGGTGAAACAGAATCTCAATTCAGATATAATGAACAAAATATTCCTCCCTATGCAGAACTCTTTAACACAGTATATGATCAAATAAAACAAAAACATCCTGATGTAAAAATTGGAAACTCTTTTGGATTACATCATGTCTTAAACAAGAACTTGGAGCATATTGTTGACCAATTAAGTTTGGGTGATTTTGTTGCATTTTCATATTTTCCAGTTGATTCAGTTAATGAAATTGTAAAAACACCTCAACAAGCACATGAAGATTTACTTTTATCCATTGATTTGGCCAAAAACAAACCTGTTGGCTTTTTTGAAGTAAGTTGGAGTACATCTGATTTTGTGGGTGGTAATGAGGAAAATCAATCCGAATTCATCGATAAATCATTTGAGATTATTTCTGAAAATTCCTCACAGATTGAATTTTTCACATGGTACAGATTGTATGATAAACCTGATGAATCTTGTATGCTAAAGATTCAAGAAGACGCAGATTCTTCGATTCCTACATTGGGATTAGGTGCAAGTAGTGAATTTGTTGTTGAACGATTGGGTCATTATCTGTGTGAATCAGGACTCATCACAGAAAACAATCAAAGTAAAAGTGGCTGGGAAGAATTTACAAATCAAATCAAAATGATACAATAATGTTCTCATTAATTTTAGCTGAATCTTCATTGGAATTAGTTCCTCAAGAATTGAAAAATCATCCATCTGTAATCTCTCATGCAAGAAAATTAGGCAAGGTTCCATCAAAAATTCTGCTAGATAATTCATGGCATTTTGCTGCAATGAAAGGAATCACTAATGAACTCAAAAGAGGAAGACCTGATTTAGTTCATTTTTCAATTTTAGAATCTACAACTATTCCATTATTTTTAAAAAATAAGATGAATCTTTATGTTCACACAATCGATGATAAAGTGATTAGATTTTCAAATGATGTGCATATTCCAAAATCATATCATCGATTTCAAGGACTGATTGAAAAGTTATTTCAAGAAAAAAAGATCACATCAAACAATAATGAATTACTTTCAATTAAAGAACAATCTTTTTCAGAATTATTGAATTCAATTAATCCCTCTCAAACAATAGGTCTCTCAACTGTTGGTATGTCCACGTCTTATGAGAAACTTGCATCAGAAATTGACCAAGATACATGTGTAGTAGTAGGTGGATTTCAGAAAAGCCATTTTTCAGAATCCATCACAAAGAGTTTCTCAAAAATTTATTCAGTTGGAAATGAGTCATTTGAAGGTCATACAGTAGTTTCAAGGATACTCTACGAATATGAAAAAACCATTTTTATGTAGGAATAAAATTTTGCATTTTGTGCAGTCATAGTATAGCCTGGTTAGTATCTGGGGTTTCCAACCCTATGACGCGGGTTCGAATCCCGCTGACTGCATTTTTATTATTTTGATGAAAATAGAAATTTAATGAAAGAGAGTCTTCGAAAGATAGCCATTGAACGAATGCAGATTCTTATCAATAATGCAGTAGCCAATTCAAAATTAAATCCTGAACTATCTGAAAGACAAGCTAATTTGGCAAGAAAAATCAGCACTCGTCATAAAATTAGAATGCCTTATTTTATGAAGATGGTTTTCTGTAAAAAATGTAAATCTTTCATTTGTCCAGGATTAAATTCTACCATAAGAATGGGACGTTCTCAAACAAAGTCGATCAGAATTACATGCCACTTTTGTGGGCATACGTATAGGAAACTTCTAGCTCAATGATTTATAAGACGATTCTCGATTTTTTTTCTTCATGGCAAAGGTATACGATGTACCAGCAGATGTATTGATCTCAAGGTTAGCAGAGATTCTAAAAAGTGAAGATATTCCTGCTCCTTCATGGATACCATTTGTAAAGACTGGTGCTCATGCTGATAAACCTCCTCAAGATAGAGAATGGTGGCACACAAGATGTGCATCAATCATGAGAAAAATTTACGTTCATGGACCAATTGGCGTTAATGAATTAAGAAAAGATTATGGCGGAGGCAAGCCTTCTGGTTATGGCGCTGCACATCATAAAGATGCAGGTGGTGCAATTATTAGAAATGCAATTCATGGATTAGAAAAATTAGGTTACCTTGAAAAAGTTGAGAAGAAAGGCAGAATTGTTTCAAAGCAAGGAATGCAAAAATTAGATAGACTTGCAACTGAAATTCTAAAAGAAATGATTGTTGAAAATCCACAATTGAAAGTTTACCGCTAGATTCAAAATGAGTTTTCCAGAATCTGATGATTATACTCAAGATAATTCACAAAATGAAATTTCAGAACAAAAAGAACAGATTTTAAAACAAATTCTTTCACCAGAAGCAAGATCTCGACTAAATAATATCAAAATGGTAAAACCTGAATTAGCAAATTTGGTTGAACAATATCTAATTGGAATGGCAACACAAGGAAAATTACCGGGACAGATCTCAGACGATCAATTAAAGCAAATTTTACTCTCAACTCAACAACCCAAGCGAGATTTCAAATTCAATCGTGTCTGATCCCAATAAAATATAATTATAGGTAAAGACTGATTTTACTCATGAAAGCAGTCGTATACAATGAATATGCACCAGATGATAATTATGCTAAGATCCTTAAAGTCCAGGATATAGACGAACCAAAACCAAAACCAGATGAGGTAATTTTTACAAATAAAGCCTCAGCTCTGAACTATAATGATATTTGGGGAATGAGAGGAGTTCCAGTAGCTGTTCCACTTCCACATGTTTCAGGTTCTGATGTAGCTGGAGATGTAATCGCAGTAGGCGAAGATGTCCAAAATTTCAAAGTAGGAGATAGAGTAGTTTCTCACTCTAATCTTGCATGCAGAGTTTGTAAAGCATGTACTGATGGAAGAGAATTTGATTGTACTCGAAGACAAGTTTGGGGTTTCCAAACAGGACCACTTTGGGGTGCTTACTCTGAACAAATTCATTTACCAGAAGTAAACGTTTCAAAAATTCCTGATGGAGTTTCATATGAAGATGCAGCAGCAGCCTCAATGACCCTTCTTACTTCATGGCACATGTTAGTTGGAAGAGCCAAAATTACTCCAGGACAAACCGTTCTAGTAATGGGTGGTGGTTCTGGTGTAGGAAGCTTTGCAATTCAAATTGCAAAATTATACAACTGTGATGTTATTGCAACTGCAAGTCCAGACAAACTAGAGAAATGTAAGGAACTTGGTGCAGATTATGCAGTAGACCACAGAAAAGACGATTGGCAAAAAGAAGTCTTCAAAATTTCAAAAGAAATCGCAAAAACAAAAGGTGAAGCACCTGGAATTGATCTTGCATTTGATCACATTGGTCAAACTCACTTCAACAAACAACTCACCTTACTGAAATATGGTGCATCACTTGTTTCATGTGGTGCAACAACTGGTTATGACGCACAAATCGATCTTAGACACATATTCTTTAAGGGAATTAATGTCTTAGGTTCAACACAAGGAACTAAAGCTGAATTAGATCAAGGTCTCTATTGGATGGGTCAAGGTAAACTAAAATCGATTGTTGACTCTGTCTATACCTTTGAGCAAGCAGCAGAGGCTCATACAAAAATGCTAAAGGGTAATTTCTTTGGCAAAATCTTAATGAAGCCTGAAGGCGCTTAGTCATTTAATGACTCAGCTCTTCAGAAGTCTCATTTTTGTTCCAGGAAACAATCCTAGATTTTTAGAAAAAGCTAAAGCTCTATCTTCAGATATTGTTTGCTTTGATTTAGAGGATTCTGTTCCTGATTCTGAAAAAAAAACTGCTAGAAATTTAATAAAAAATTCTCTGAAATCTAGAAATGATTATCACTCACAAATTTTTGTACGAACTAATTCTCCTCAATCTGGAAAAATTTTAGATGATCTGAAGGAAATTGTTCAGAAAGGAATCGATGGAATAGTAATACCGAAAGTTAACAATATTTCAGAATTAAAGAAAATTCAAAAAGATCTAATACAAATTGAGAAAAAAAGAAAACTCAAACCAATTCAAATTCTCCCATCAATTGAATCCAGTGAGGGTGTTGTTAATGCATATCCAATTTGCTCATTTAGCAAAAGAATCCATGCAGTAGTTTTTGGAATTTTTGATCTTCTAAATGATCTAGGTGTTGAATACACTAAAGATTCAGAGGGTGCAAAATATTCCCGCTCAAAAATACCCGTAGATGCAAAAGCTGCGGGAGTTTCATGTATTGATGGAATTTGGCAGGATCTAAATGATGCTAAAGGATTTGAAAAAGACTGTATTTTGGGAAAGAGTCTCGGATATACTGGAAAAAGCTTGATTCATCCTGATCAAATTGAATTAACCCATAAACTCTTTGCACCAACAAAAAGTGAAATTGAATGGGCAAAAAAAGTCTGCGAGATATATGAAAAATCTACAAAATCAGGTAAAGGTGCTACCACTGTTGAGGGAAAAATGATTGATGAAGTTCATTACAAACAGGCTAAATCCATTATAGATATATCAAAAAACTAAACCTATCCCGAATTAGTTAAAGGTAACAAGCAACTATTCAAAATATGATCAATTTACTTGATCCAAATAATGTAATCACTAGAATGTTTAATTCTGAAAGATACGAGGACATGTACGAATATTGTAAGGATCTTTTATTAAAAATTCCAAATGACATGTTAGCATTACAAAATTGTGCTCTAGCTTTAATCTATCTCAAAAGATTTGATGAAGCTATAACTTATTGTGATAAAGTCCTATCAATTAATTCTGATGATAACTTTGCAATTAAAAACAAAATTTTTGCATTGGAAGGATTGGGTAATTACAGTTTGGTTATTGAATTATGTGATGAAATTTTAAAAAAAAATCCTAGGGACTCTTGGATCATAAATAGTAAAGGTCTATCATTGAATGAATTAGACAGACATACCGAAGCCATCATCTGTTATGATGCGTCATTATTACTAGATCCCAAAGATGTAACAGCACTAATGAATAAAGCAATATCACTTAGTCATCTAAAAAAATTTGAAGAAGCAATTCAATACTATGATCTTGCTCAGAAAGCTGACCCATCCTTAAAGGAAATTCCTAGGGTAAAATCCCAATTATTTCAAAAATTAGGCATGGAAGAGAACGCATTTCTTGCCGCTCAGGGAATTTTGAATGCGGATATGGAAAAAATTAAACAGGAAGCCCGAGAAAATAAATGCACTTTATTTCATCAAGTGTGTGAAAATGAATTTAAGAAATTTGAGAAAAATGATTTCTAAAAATAAATGATTTTATAGTTCACCTTTTTGTTTTCTTACATGTTTACTGGAATTGTAGAGGGAATTGGAACCATTGAAGAAATATCTACAAAGACAAAAAATCGTAGTGCAATTCAGATGACAGTTAATTTAGGAAAGAACTCCAAGGGATTAAAAATTGGACAAAGTGTTGCATTAAATGGAGTATGTCTTACTGCAATCAAAGTTGATAAATCAAATTGTATTTTTGAAATGATTGAGGAAACTACAAAAAAAACTGATTTAGGAAATTTGAAAGTTGGTGGTATTGTAAATATTGAACGAAGTTTGAAAGCTGGTGAACGACTTGAAGGTCATTTTGTTTTAGGACATGTTGATGGTGTTGGAATTATAAAGAAAATTTTGAAAAAACCAAAAGAAGTTCAAGTCTGGTTTGAATTACCAAAAAAATTATCAAAATATGTTGTTAAAAAAGGCTCTATTGCTGTAGATGGAATTAGTTTGACTGTAGTAGATATTAAAAATAATCTTGCATCTGTATCTTTAATTCCTCATACCATAGAAGTTACAAATTTTAAAACCAAAAAAGTTGGAGATAAACTTAATATTGAAACTGACATTTTGGGAAAATACATTTTGAAATAAAATTTCTTATTTACCACTTTTTTGGTAGTTACCAATTTTCTAGTAAACTTTATAATCAGACTGCCTACAATTTGATTTATGAGTTTAGAAAATGCTTTACAATCCCTAAAACAAGGTGAATTTGTATTATTACACGACTCTACAGGCAGAGAAAATGAAATTGATATGGTAGTTGCAGCCCAATTCATTACTCCTGAACATGTTGCTAGAATGCGACAAAATGCTGGTGGTTTACTCTGTATTGCAATTGATAATCAATTTGCAAAATCACTTGAATTACGATATATGCATGAAATTTTAGCAGATTCTGATATTTCTAACAAAGAAATGATAATGGGTCTAGCACCTTATGGTGATCATCCAACCTTCTCCTTATCAGTTAATCATTATCAAACCTATACTGGAATTACTGACCAAGATAGATCTTTGACAATAAAAGAAATGGCAAATATCTATAATCTTGAAAATAAACAGAAAAAGTTTGCATCTTCATTTAAAACTCCTGGACATGTTCCACTTCTAATTGCATCACAAGGTCTTTTAGCTGCTCGACAAGGTCATACTGAAATGTCTGTGTATTTAGCTCAAATTGCTGGTCTCACTCCAGTAACTGCAATATGTGAAATGATGGATGCTCAAACATACTCTGCATTGTCAATTGATAAAGCAGAAAAATTTGGTAAGCAAAATGGAATTCCATTAATTGATGGAAAAGAACTCATTGAATATGCCAAGGTGCATTAATTTTGAATATTGCAATTGTAGTTTCAGAGTTTAATGACGAAGTAACGTCACGTATGCATTCAGTAGCAAAAGAAAAAGCAGATTCCCTAAAATTAAAAATCACTCACACTTGTCATGTTCCAGGAGCATATGATATGCCCATTATTGTTGATGCCCTTTTACAAAGAAAGGATGTTGATGCAGTGGTCACTCTTGGCGCAATAATTAAAGGTCAAACCAAACATGATGAGGTAATTTCTCATGCTGCTGCTAAAACATTAACTGAATTATCCATAAAATACCAAAAACCTGTCTCATTGGGTATTTCTGGACCTGGAATGCAGGAGAGACATGCTTATGCACGAATTAGACCTGTTGCTGAGCGTGCTGTTGAGGCAGTTCTCAAAATTTCAAACCAACTTAAGGGACTTTCAAATTGATTCAACTTAGTATTCTCAAAATTACTGGTTATGGGCCATGGACACTAACTTTGGGTAGTGACCGAGAACATGAATTACAAATGCTTCAGGCATCACTCTATAAAAAAATACAAAAGTTATTCTCTGATTTGAATTCTCTAGTTTTCCAGAATCGTTCTGATGAATTTTTTGTAGTATCAAATAAAATATCATTAGAAAATCATATAGAAATTCAAAAAAATTTAGAGAAAGAATTTGAAATTAAATTGAATATTTCAATTGGATATGGTGATACCCCTTATGATGCAAATTTAATGGCATATGATGCAAAGAAAAATAAAATTTTTCTTAGCGAACAATATAACATTTTTGGAAAAATATGTCCAGATACAAATCCACAAGTTACTATCATGCATTTAGATGTAGATGATATCACGTCTAGAGCAAAAACAAATTCTCCATATGAGATCTCCTCAATTATTTTCCAATTATACTCCAAGATGTCAAAATTTTTCTTGGAAAAAAACTCACTGACTTTTTTTATGGGTGGTGATAATTTCATGGTTGTTGCAACTGATTCTGCAAAAAAGGCGACCTCTCAATTCATCGAGATGATAAAACAGGAAGAAAAAATATTTCTTAATTGTGGAATAGGAAACGCAGTAACATGCAGAGAAGCTATCAAATTAGCCACAAAATCACTTGATACCATACGAGAAATTAGAGATTCTGGAAAAGAAAAACCTGAAATCTACGAGTTGTCATGTTAATTAAAAACATCAGTGTGTTGTTTGAGGAAGAACTTGACTATTACTTTGAACTTGATATTAGAATTGAAAATGATAAATTTGTAAAAATAAAACCAAACATTAAACCAGAAAAAAATGAGAAAATCATCAATGGTGAAGGATTACTTTTAATCCCTGGTTTTGTTAATTGTCATACGCATATTGGTGATTCTATTGGAAAGGACTTTACCATCAACAGCTCTGTTGATCAAAGAATTCATCCTGTTTTCGGTGTAAAAACAAAAATTTTAAAAAATTCCTCCAGTAATAATTTATCAAATTTCATAAAAAATTCATGCCATTCAATGATGAGAAAGGGAATTACAACATTTGTTGATTTTAGAGAAGGGGGTTTAGATGGAGTAAAATTATTACGTGATTCTACTGCATCAATTCCAATTCGAGCAATCATTCTTGGAAGAGTTGACTTTTACAATAATTCAAAAGAGATTAAAAACAACACTTCATTTCCAGTAGAAAGAAATTCAGAATTGAATCAAATTTTAGAACAATCTGATGGTTTGGGAATTAGTGGCGCTAATGAATACAGTGATTCGAATCTCAATCATTTCTCAAAAATTAAAAAAATTCGAGCCATTCATTCTTCTGAAACTTTGGAGAGTGTTAAAAATTCACTAAAAATTACTGGTAAATCAGAAACAATTAGAGCCCTTAAACTCAAACCTGACTTCCTAGTACACATGACATTTGCCTCAACAAATGATCTAAAGAAAGCGGCAAAAATCACTAGAGGGATTGTTGTATGTCCACGAGCAAATGCCTCTCTAGCTGAGGGAATTCCTGATATTGAATTAATGAAAAAGGCTGGTTGTACCATTGGAATTGGAACTGACAATGTTATGATAAATTCTCCAGATATGTTTCGAGAGATGGATTACTTGTGGAAAGTAACAATGGGAGTAAATAAAAAAAGAATTGAACCAAAAGAAATTCTTAAAATGGCAACAGTAAATGGTGAAAAAATACTTCAAAAGAAGATCGGAATAATAAAAGAGGGTTATTTAGCTGATTGTATTTTCATTGATAAGCATTCAATAGATTTGGAAATAATGCATAATCCTTATGCTGCAATTGTTCATAGAGCTTCTGAAACATCAATACGTGCAGTGATGACTGGAGGAAAAATTGTTCATGGAAAAATCTAGACCAAAAATAACAATTAGTTCTGCAATATCCATTGACGGAAAAATATCATCAAAATGTAATGATTCAAAATTATCTTCTAATGATGATCTAAAGAGATTACATAAACTACGTTCAACATATGATGCAATACTTGTTGGAAAAAATACTGTCTTAAAGGATAATCCACTTTTAACTGTCAGATTCACAAAAGGGAAAAACCCGATACGAATTATTTTAGATTCAAGAGGAGAAATTCCAAAAGAATCAAAGATTTTAGTCACTTCAAAAAAATTCCCAACAATAATTGCTGTTTCCAAAAATATTTCAAAAAATAATTTAGAAAAATTAAAACAATTTCCAGTCGAAATTATAATCTCTGGAAAAGATACTGTAAATTTAAAAAATCTTTTAGAAAAACTTGTACAAAAAGGAATTAAATCCATTTTAGTTGAAGGTGGAGGAACTACAAATTGGGAATTTGTTAAAAAAAATCTTTTTGATGAAATCATAGTTACGATTTCACCATTCTTACTAGGTGGCGAAAAATCAATTTCATTTATTCGAGGTTCTGGATTTTCAAAATTATCAAAATCGCCAAAATTAAAAATTCATTCAATTAAGAGGCTAAGTAATCATTTAGTAGTCAATTACAGAAAAGTGTAAGTTATTATACTAATTTCTAAAATCGTTTTTAAGAAATTGGCAGTAAAATCTTCAAAGAAAAAGGCAGCACCTAAGAAAAAGGCAGCACCTAAGAAAAAGGCAGCACCTAAGAAAAAGGCAGCACCTAAGAAAAAAACTTCTACTAAAAAGAAATCCGCTTTTGGTGGATATGCAATTAGTTTTGCAGGTAGAAAAGAAACTGTAGAGCAAGTTTTTGGTTCAAAACCTATTGCACCAAGTGAAATGACAAAAAAGATTTGGGCATTTGTAAAATCAAAAAAACTCTCCAATAGATAATCAATTGTTAACGTTTACGTTAACTAATTTTCTATATTTTCTAAATTTTTAGATAAGATATAGATATGGTAAAATCAGCTTTCCATCATGTCAACTGCATCATTGAGAAAAGATCATGAGCTTATTGAAAAAGTAATTAAAGCAATGGAATCTACAATTCAATTATTAAATGATGGAAAACAAATTCCTGAATCAATCTTAATGCCTGTAATAGATTTCTCAAAAAATTTTACTGATGTTTGTCATCATAGTAAAGAAGAAAAATCATTATTTCCGGCATTAGAACAAGCTGGAATGCCAAAAAATATGGGTCCAATAGCAATGATGTTAATGGATCATGAACGTTCAAGAGAAATTGGAAAGAACATGGAACAATCCGCTCAACAATATTTGTCCTCTGGTGATTCTACAAAACTAATTTTAGATATGAAACAATATGTGGAACATATTACTGAACACCTTTGGAAAGAAAACAATCGATTATTCATGATGGCAGAGGCAAGACTACAATATGTTTCCAAAAAAGTTGATGAAGAATTAAATCAAATTGAATCAGAAAAATTACAGGATTTAGGAAAATCAAGAGAACATTATGAAAAATTAGCAGAAGTTCTCACTTCTGATGTTGAAAATATTGGAAAATAGCCTTGGTATCTAGTCTTTTTGGTAAAGTTTTAGCCATAAGAAAATTTGTATCTGGTGATATTGAAATTGATTTTCAACATGATGAAGATATTTCTGTATATAGATACTCTACGGATTCTTCAAAAAGTAATTTTCCTAAAGAACTTGCAGAAACTTTGATTTCAGCCATAAATTTTGGAATTTGTGTTGAAATCTTCTTTGATGACTCTGGAAAACCAACTCATCTACAACTTGAGGAATGTGATGAAGATGATGAATTTGATGACGAGGATGATGAAGATTCTGTTTTTGAGGAATCATGAACTTTGAAGGTATCTCAAAGATCAAGGCGTTCCAAGATCGCTGTGATCTGTTCTCAACGTTAAATTGAGTTCCTCGTCATTGTAATTACTTTGAATTTATACTTAAAACATTCCAGTTTTGGTTATTCTACGTAATGATTGTGAGTCAAATTATCATAAAATCTAACTGATTTAACATTAACAAATTCCATCATTCCATATCTTGATAATTCCCTACCAAAACCACTGTGTTTGATTCCACCAAATGGAATTCTAGGATCTGAAATCACAACATTGTTGACACTAACTATTCCTGATTCAATTCTTCTGGACATTTTTTCTGCTTTAGCAAGATCTCTTGTCCAAATACTAGCACCTAATCCAAATTCAGTATCATTTGCTAACTTAATTGCCTCACTTTCATTTTCGACAATTGTGATAGGTGCAACTGGTCCAAATGTTTCCTCATTTGCAATTCTCATGTTTGTTTTCACATTAGTCAAAATTGTTGGTTGATAAAAAAATCCATTTCCATCAATCTCTGAACCTCCCAACAAAACTTCGGCTCCTTTTTCTTTTGCATCATTTACAATTTGAGAAATTGTTTCAAATCCCTCTTTGCTAGATAATGGTCCAATATCTGTATCTTCGGACATTGGATCACCAACTTTCAGCTTTGATGCTTTTTTAATGAATGATTCTATGAATTCATTTGCAATATTTTTTCCCACAAAAAATCTTTTTGAGGCTACACAACTTTGACCACAATTGATGAATCTACCTTTGACTGCTCCTTCTGCAGCCTTGTCAATGATTGCGTCATCTAAAACAATGAAAGGATCGCTACCTCCTAATTCTAATACACATTTTTTTAAATTCATAGCAGCTCTTTCCCCTACTTTGGCTCCCGCATTGGTACTGCCTGTAAATGTTACAGCATTAACATCTGAATCAATGAGATGATTTGCTGAATCCACACTTCCAACCACTGTCTGAAATATTCCCTCTGGAATTCCTGCATGAGCAAATGCTTTCTCAATCTCTATTCCTGATTGCATTGTAATCTTAGATGGTTTCATAATGATGACATTTCCTGCCATTAAACATGGTGCTGCAAATCGTAAAGCTTGCCAATATGGAAAATTCCATGGCATAATAGATCCAATTACTCCTAATGGCTCAAATGTCAAGAAACTTTTTCTTGCATCTGTATTTAGAATTTCATCTGCAAGGAAACTATCACCATGATCCGCATAAAATTCTAAAGCCCATGCACATTTTTCAACTTCACTAATTGACTCTTTGATAGCTTTGCCCATTTCTGCGGTTGCAATTTTTGCAAGTTCCACTTTATTCTTCTTTAGATATTCAACTAAATTGTAAATGTAACTCCTTCTACTTTCATAGTCTTTTTTCCATTCTGGAAATGCTCTTTTTGCTTTTGCAACTAATTGAAGAACTTTTTCTTTATTCATTGAATCATACGTGTTAATAATTTCTCCAGTTGCAGGGTTGATTGTTGATATTTGATTCAAGAATTTTCAATAAGAGTTGTAGTATTTATTTTTAGTATATTTTAGAACACTTGCTGCATATCTTTCTTAATCTCATCAATCTTTTTCTGATATGCTTTTTTAGATTTATCATTCTTTTTTAGATTTAGCACACTACCACATGAAGGACATTTGAACATGCCTTCTAGTGCCTCTTCAAAAGTAACTCTTGGGCAATCTTCATTTCCACAATGGTAGAAATCAGATGCATTTTCATAATCTAATCTTTGTTGTAATCTTTCCTCAATCTTTTTCTTTTGATTTTCAATAAAATGTTCTACCTCTTCTCTTCTGGTTCTCCATCTATAGACAAACCAACCTTTTCTTTCATCCTTGACTCTAATTCCTGTAATTAGGGATTTTCCAAAAAGATCATAGAGTACTTTTCTAACCATGTTGATTCTTAGACCTGTAGAACTAGCTATTTCTTCATCTGTGGCATCTTCAGCTTTTAGTAAAGAACGTGCTACTTTCAAATACTCATCGCCTCCAATCATTGAAGCAATTCTAACAAAAGGATCTTCGTATTTGTCTACCACGATACCATCTCAAATTTTCTAATATTAATCCCTTGTTTCTTCCATAACGACATTTTTGCCTGTTTTACTTGGAATTATTCTTCTTTTGGCTTTTTGAAAAATCAAATCAAATTGAGCACCATTTTGTATTCTATCTAATAATATTGCTAAAGCACTAATTTCTGAGTGAGGTTGACTTCCAACTCCTACATTATAATCAGCTAATTCATAAATCTCTCTAGGAACTTTTTCAGCACCCACCACTATCAAAATTTTATTTTCTGATGAAATATCGGTTTGAATTTTATTGATTTTTTCACCGTACATCGATAAATGAACAATCTTAAAATCTTGTTTTTTCTTATTTTTAACAATCATCTTCCAATTATCAATAAACTCAATTTCAAAATCTCCTCCCCAAGTTTCATTCACCTTGTAAATTGTCTCACCAATCTCTGGATTAATCTCAGACATGAAAATTTTCTTTGCTCCAAATGCTCTTGCAACCAGAGCAACATGGGTAGTAACTCTGTCATCTCTTACTAATCGCTGACCTATTCTTAATACTTCAATTTCCAAATGTTTCTTTGACTCCTAAATTATCTGAATTTATTTGATTATTTTCTAAAATTCCTTTAATTAGTTGATTCAGTTGCAATAAATTTAATCCCTTTTTCGCTGAAATTGAAATTACTTTTTTATTTTCTAGTAAATTTAAAAATTTAATTTTTTCATCAATTTCTTCAGTTGAAATTAAGTCTGCTTTATTCATTGCAAATACCAATTTATCCTTATTAATTCCAAGTTCGCTTAATGTTCTCATACAACTTGTAAATTTCTTTTTTAATTCAAAATCAGAATCAGCTATATCAATCACCACAATAATAAGATCAGAATATGATAATTCTTCAAGTGTTGATTTGAATGCATCAATCATGTATGCAGGTAATTTACTGATAAACCCAACAGTATCCGAAATTAAAAAAATCTCTTCATCAATTTCTAACCTACGAATTGTAGTTGATAGAGTTGTAAATAATTCACTACTTTCATCTCTTGTTTCTCCAGTTAATTTGTTAAATAATGTCGTTTTTCCAGCAGATGTATATCCTGCTAATGAAATGATTTTGAAACCCAGTCTTTTTCTTCCTTGTCGGTGTAATTCTCTTTGTTTACCTGCTTTCTCTAGTTTTTGTTTTATGGTTTGCATTCTATGTTTAATGTCATTATAGTAAACGTCAACTTCGAATTTTCCTATTCCCATAAATCCTGGCTGTTCGCCCATACTCGATAATCGAACTTTTTCTTTTGCCCTAGCCATTTCGTATCTTAATTGTGCTAATTTTACTTGTAACTTTGATTCTGCACTAGAAGCACGACTTTCAAAAATTTCTAAAATCAATGCTTCTCTGTCCAAAATTTCTCTATGAAGAACTGAAGCGAGATTGTAGTTTTGACTAGGTTTTAAAATTTCATCAAAAACGATCACATCAGGTCTCAATTTTTCAGCCATTTCATCTAATGTTTCTAGAACCTCCTTACTAATTCCAAATTTTGGCTTTTTGAGAAAATTTTGTTTTATGGTGTGTACAATTCTATATCCAGCTGCATCACACAGGCCTTTAGCCTCGTTAATGATATCTTCTTTATTGTATGTGATTAAAATTGCTGTTCTCATGACTATTTTCCTTAAATTTTATGTTGAAAATCCTACTCTCTATTAAAAATTCATGCTTTTTTCTTAAGCGTCTTCTCGATATTCATATTCAAAACAATCTCTCCTATATCACTTGCATATTCAGAGATCCTTTTGATATTTTCTGTAATTCTTCTGACCCTGTAGCTTTCTTCATCATCTTTTAGGGCTTTGCTGACATCTCGAATTCTTTTTTCATATTTTTGAATTTCTTCTGTTTTGATAATTGTTTTTTCAGCTTGAATATAGTCTTCTTTGAATAGAGATAGACAAGCATCATCAAGAACTGACAAACCAAATTCATTCATTTCAAATAATTTATCTAAAATCTCTTTTTTAATTGGTTTTTTAAATTCAAGTAAATCTTTAGCAATAAATGCTGCATGATCCCCTACTCTTTCAATATCCTTCACAACAATTCTATACCCCAGACAATCACGAGTACTTGAAAATCCCATCTCTTTTAACATGTGTTCATTTTCAATAGCAATTTTTAATTGTCTGATGATGTAAAATCCAAATCTATCCACTTCGTCATCTGTATTGATTACCTCTTCAGCTAATTCCATATTGTTTTCTTTAACTGCAAGTAATGCATCACTTGACATTGATTTTGCAAGATGTAACATTCTCTTAAATGCACCATCTACTGATAATTCTAGTAAATTTACCAAAACTTGAATTATTATTCCATTACTTGAATCGGAAATTATTTCTGAACCCATGAGCATTCTTTTTACCGCTTCTTTGACCGCATTTCTTTGTGGTGGAATCAATCTTCCATCTTTAGATTTTATGTTAATTGTTTTGTATCCTAAAAAATACAATGAAATTAATTTTCTAATTAACGATGAAACTTCTTCAGTAGCAGAAATCTCTAAAAGCGCTTCTTCTTTTTTTTGTTGGAATGTACCAAACTTTGGAGGAAAGATTTCCAGTCCTGAACTTCCCTTTCTAATCATTTTGATTTGATCACCCTGTTTTAAGCCCAAATCTACAATCCACTGTTTTGGTAATGAAACTATGTAGGAAGACTTGCCTGTAAATTGAATTCGTCTTGTTTCCTCTCTTTCTTCCATAAACTAATTGAATTAGTTTAATCTATATAGTTTTGTGATTGTCTACATAGCAACATTGAACTAATATTCATTACATTCAATCAAAAATTATGGAACATCTTCAGAAATTCAAGTATTCAATTGACGCATTATTTGGACCAGGAGTTTCTAAATTAATTCCAAAAAAAATTGACATGACATTTTCAAAAAAAACTGGTAGAATTAGAACAATCTCATCTGAAAATAATCTTCTATGTACTCTGAGAATTGATGGAGGATTAGCAATTACTCCCTTTTTTGCTCAAATTTTGATCAAATCCAAAACTTTTCGAGAAAATTGTGTTGAGGTTAGTGAAGATGCAGCACCCTTTATTGAAGAAGGACGCTCTGTATTCTCAAAACATGTAACAAAATGCGGTAAAAATGTCAGAATTTCCTGTGATACACCAGTAATTTTCTCAGATAAAGTAATTGCAGTTGGAAAAGCACTTTTGTCATATGAGATGATTAATGATTTTCAACGAGGTGTAGCAATCAAAGTCAGAGATAGTTTAAAAAGTCGAGAGGTACAAAAGTAACTATGATGCGAGGGGGAAATCGCGAAATGCGAAGAATGATGGATAAGATGGGTCTAGATATGAATGAATTATCTAATGTTCAAGAAGTTATAATTAAAACTGATAAAAAAGAGATCATTATTTCAAAACCTTCAGTTACTGAAATGAAAGCCAAAGATAATTCCATTTTTACTGTAACTACTGACGGTTATGAGGAAAGAGAATTAGAGGTCCCAATTTTCTCTGATGAGGATATTGAACTTGTATGTCAACAAGCTGGTGTGGATTCTGAAAAGGCAAAAAGTGCTCTTGAGGAAGCCAAAGGCGATCTTGCGAGAGCCATATTGCTTTTGACAACAGGCTAGCTGATTTTGTGCCTAAAAATCTACTAAAAATGAATGATTTAAGTAATGGAAATTACCTTCAAATCTCATGAGTAGCGTTGCCGAATCAAAAGTTACGAATATCGTCAAATCTTTGAATGTTTTAGAAGATGATCTTGATTCTTTAAACAGCAAAGTTGGTGACATGAAAAAACAGCTTAATGTAAAGGCTTTAAACGAAATTGACACATTAATGGAAAAAACTCGTCAAATGGCAACAGAAGAAGCTTCCAAAATCATTGAAGCATCTAAAGAAAAAGCCAAATCTGAATCCTCTAAAATTTCCCAAGAAGGCGAATCCAAATTATCTGAAATTCAATCAAAAATAGATGCAAACTTTGATGATGCAGTCAAACATGTCGTATCTAGAGTTTTGAAAGTATAAACCTAAATTCTATAAAATCTAACCTATATCATTAATCCTGAAAATGAAATACGCATTGGAATCGCTACCACATTTGGTAAATCCTACTATCGATTTTCTAACATATTAAAATCTCTAAACCTTCCCTTTGATTCTATTTTACCTGAAGAAATAATCCACTATGATGGTGATATTGTATTTTCTACATATTCTGATTCTCCACAATCTGATAAAATCCCCATTCTTTATGATGACATAATTGAAAATCTCCCTACAGTAATTCGAGGTAAAATTTTACAAAAATTAAATCAGAATTTCGAAGAAGAAAATATCCTAATTGGAATTGATCCTGGAAAACGAATTGGTTTATCCATTTTTTATTATGGAAAAGAGATTGAGAGTTCTTTTTTTCCATCAATTGAAAAATTAGTTTTTCATATAGTTTCAGTTTTGGCAGGATTACGAGCTAAACGAAAAATTGTTAGAATTGGAAATGGTGACATGATAATGGCAAAACAAATTGTCCAAATGCTTAATCTTCAATATTGCTCATCTTTTGAAATAGAATTTGTAGATGAAAAAAATACTAGTGTAAAAATCAAAAATTTCAATCAGCGAGGGAAACGAGATAGACTGTCTGCAAAATTCATTTCTCAAAGAGAGGGCTTTAGGCACTTTATTCTTCCATTATCATTAACAGGTTAAAAAATAGATAATTTTCTTGATTTATATTGAGTATACATATTTATTGAAGTTTTTTCAGGTTTTTTTGAAATTATTTATTTAGAAAAAAAATAATTTATAATTTTTACATCTTTTATTAAAAATCATGAAATTTTTAGGTGAACGATCCTTAAATACTAAGATTTCTATAAGAAAATACCAAGATGACATGTAAAGGAATTTGTGTTAGATATAAGGCTCAAAAGCCTGTTGGTACTGGAAGATATGCTTCTGGACAACGTCGATGTCAAATTTGTGAAATATTCATCAAATGGGAAGGACTTTGGTGCCCTTGTTGTGGATATAGATTAAGAACTAAACCACGAAATTTGAAATACAAAGCAAAATTACGTGCAAGAGTTGAAGCTGATTCTATTGAAGCTAAAGCAGTAAATGAAATTGAAAATGAAGTTGAAGAAATTGTTGTTAAAACAAAATCTAAAGCTAAAACTGCAAAAAGCAAGACAAAGTCTAAAGAAAAAACTGCATGTCAATACTGTGAAAAATTATTTGTCTATCCAGACAAGCATGAGGTTAACTGTAAAAAAAACCCAGCAAACAGTAATGCAGAAAATCAAGATGAATCAATAGCAATAAAAGCATAGGCTATGTTCAAAAATCATTGAACCAAACCTTACCTTTTTCTTCAAAATCTATCAGTTTAGGGAATGAAATCTTTAGTATCCGAATTCTAAAATTTGATAACGCCTATTTTGTATCTGTTTCTCAAGGTCCAGAAAAAATCGGTTCTCTTGTCGCATCTATATCTGGTGGACCGGTTCCAACTACAACCACAATAATTCCGTCCAAAAACAATTTCCTGTTTTCTAAATTAATTTCTGAACAAATTAGTGATAAAATCAAAGGTATTGCTCTAGTCTCCACATTTCTAAATAAGGAGTTGGAAATATCTACGGGAAAAGCCTTAATGTTGGAGATTCTAGAGATGATTCAGAATGACTGATCTCAGAACCTATATTTCAGAGGTTAAAAAAATCAAAGAATTAAAAATTATTAAAAAACCAGTTTCTACAAAATTCGAAATTGCTGCTTTAACTGCTAAAGTTGATGGTAGCGATGCCATATTATTTGAAAATATTAGAGGTACTGATTTTCGTCTAGTTTCAAATTTGGTGGGTACGAGGAAAAGATTTGGAATTGCAGTAGGTGGAAATGAGAAAAAAATTCATGAAAATGTAATTTCTTCAATTAAAAATTCTAAAGCTCCAAAAATTATTTCAAAAGCAAAATTTGAAGAAAATCGTTCTAAAACTATTGATTCCATGCCTATAGTAACACATTTTGAGAAAGAATCAGGACCATTCATAACCTCATCAATTGCATATGTAAAAAACCCTGAGACTGGAAAGCAAAATTCATCATTTCATAGAATGATGCCAATTGATCAAAACCACCTTTCAATTAGAATGGTTGAGGGTCGCCATTTGCACAAATGTTTTGTTGATGCAAAAGAACACAAGGAAGATCTTAAAATTGCGATTACTGTTGGAGTCCATCCTGCTATCTCTATAGCTGGAGCATATCAAGAACAATGGGGAAAAGACGAAATCAATATTGCTAACGCATTATTGGGTGGAAAATTAACTTTAAAGAAACTCTCTTTTTCAGGATTATCTGTTCCATCCTCTGCTGAAATTGTAATGGAAGGGAAAATTCTACAAGATAAAACTCATCCTGAATGGATGGTCGAAATGCTCAAAACGTATGATCATCAACGAATGCAACCTGTTTTTGAAGTTGAAAATCTATTCTACCGAAATAATCCAATTTTTCATGATGTCCTTTCAGGATTCTCTGAACATAGATTGTTGATGGGAATGCCAATAGAATCAAAATTAAATGGAGAACTAAAAAAATCATTCAAACAAACTATTCAGGTTTCAATGACAAATGGCGGATGTAATTGGCTTCATGCCGTTGTCCAAATTAAAAAAGGAAAGGAATCAGATCCTAAAAAAATTATAGAAAAAACTTTTGAAGCTCATAGATCATTAAAACAAGTAACTGTTGTTGATGAAGATATTGATCCAAATAATGCTGAACAAGTTGAATATGCAATGGCTACTCGTTTTCAAGCTGATAAGGATCTCATAATTCTAAAAAATGTTAGAGGTTCAAGTCTGGATCCATCAAGTGATCAAAAGAATCTTCAAACTGCAAAAATGGGAATTGATGCAACTCGCTCATTATCAAAAAGACCCGAAGGCTTTGAATTAGCAAAAATTCCAAAAATGGATAAAACTAGCCTCGAAAAATATCTTTGAAAAATTCTCTAAACTTAATCAATTAAATTTGGATACTTCTTTATTATCTCATTAGAATGACTCCTGAACATATCCCATCTCAAAAGAGTCCATCAGAATCACATGCTGAAGTAATTGTCAGAATGTTTCCATCTGATGCAAATCCTGCTGGAAATGTATTCGGTGGTGAAATTCTAAAACATATTGATATGGTTGCAGGTATTGTTGCTCAGAGACATTCTCAATCTAATGCAGTTACAGTTAGTATGGATAGCGTTACTTTCCTCAAACCCGTTTTTGTTGGAAATGTATTGTCTTTGAATGGACGCATTAATTACGTACATAATTCATCCATGGAAATTGAAGTAAAAGCTGAAGCTGAAGATATTGTGACTGGAATTCGGACAACCACTGGAACAGCATATGTAACATTCGTAGCCCTAGATGAACATGGAAAACCAAAGAAAGTTCCTGAATTATCTCTAAAGACTGATGAAGATAGGCAGAAGTTTGAACAAGGCAAAACTAGAATGGAAGAACGAATTAAAAATCGAAAAAAATAACTCCTATTTTTAGGGAACACTTTAAGAATTACGCCCTTTAATGATAATTAATGTCTGAACAAGAAAAAAACAATGAATGGGATTCATTGTGGCAAGAATACACAAAAGCTCTCGAAAATTGGAAATCAATTTTTGAACAGATTCAGAACGCTAGTAACGAAATGCAAAGTAAGTTCAATGATGTTTGGGAAAAAGCCACTAAGGAATCAAGTAATGAGACAATGAAGTTATTTGGTCAAAATTGGCAAAAAGCAATGTCCGATGCAGGAATAACATCATTCAAAGATTTTTCTGATAATTGGCAGAAATATCTTAATGAAAGTAACATGAGTGCTTTCAAACAATTTGTTGATTCATGGCAAAAAACATTGAGCTCATCTGGAATAGAACAAATGAATGCATATGGTGAAATGATGAAAAAATTTACCGAGACATGGGGCACAATGTGGCCAAAAAACTCGTAAATTATTCCCATTTTGTTAATTCTTTAATTTTTTCAATTGATTCATCATAAATTCTCTTAATTACAGGAATGTAAGTTTCAACTGCATAAGCAACCTCTATCTCACCATCAAAATCTATGAATGATGAAGCAGTTATCTGATTCTGTCGAATCAAGGGCTCTTGATTTTTTCTTCGCTTTTGATTAATTAATTCTAAAAATAATGGAGTTTGACGATTAATTTCAATTTTAAGTTGATTTTTAGATACTATCTTTTTTTCATTCAATGTAATGGATATTGGTAAATTGATATCTTTTTGATATCTTTCTTTAGCTCTTAACATTATTTTAATTTCTGGAAATTGTTTTTCATTTTTCTCAATTTGTGATAAATGATGAATAAACTTCGAAAATACTTGGATATGTTCATTTTCAATTTTGTTTGAAAACCAGTTTGAGAAATCTATTGCTTTTAGATCATTTTTTTCTATTGCTTTTCTGTAAAATACCTGTTGAGATATTTTTTCTCTACAAAATAATCCAAAATTTTGATCGGCTTCTTCAAAAATCTTTTCTCTAATTTGATTCACATTGTGGAGAAATCTTTTCAAAAAATATTCCACATAGAATGGATCAGGTTCATAGATCTTTAATTGATTTAATTCTAATTCACAGTTTCTAAAAAATCGGTCAATATTCATTAAATTTTTTCAATAGTGTCATTGATAAATTTTGATTTTGACTTTAGGCTTTGAGCCAATTCCTTAAAAATTTCATTAACGCTAACATCTACTAGATTTATAGTTGCATTTTCCTTGACAATCTGTTTCTCAAATTTCTCTTTTATGGCAAAAGATACTGAGGACCAATGCAATGTTCCTTTTAGCTGTTCTTCTACAGTTACATTTGTTGTAGGGAAATTAACTGCCGAAAACACTATTCCATTTGTCCACTGCATTGTAGGAATTCCCCCGCCTGATGTTCTTGAGCTAAATGCAATCTGTTTTACCCAATCATCAAATTTGTACTCGATAACCTCATGAATGATTAATTTTTTCCAGGGTTCTATTGAAATTTCCATAAATTGTATCTGAAATCTATTTTCTTATTCTTAATTTGAATGATTGTAAATTTGATGATTTAGACTGGCTTATTTAGTAGAAAATTATCGTATTTTTTAATGGCAAAATGGGCTGATTATCTAATTTCACAAGTAAGTTATTCAAAAGATCATGTTGTATCAGTTGCTATCAGACATTCTGACTCAGAGAAGGGAATTTCTACAGGTACTCCCATCGACAGAATGACCATAATATCTGATATAAAAAATGGTATAACTTACCTTACAATTTTTCAAGGAAAAAATACCTGGTTGAAAGGTGACCAAATCCGAACATTTTCCATTTCTGGAAATCCTTTTTTGAGAATTGATGGCAATAGAGTTGAGTTAGATAATCTCGGACAAATTCCTGAAGTAAAAAAAGAACTATTGGATAAATTTTCCCAAAATGAAATTATTGTTCAATTAAAAATTGATGAACAAAAGAGTTCAGATACCGAAAAAAATTCTCAACTCATTAATGAGCTTAAATTAGAATCTCTACCTGTAACTCAAGTAACTGAAGAAATAAAGCCAGAACCACCACGTCCCACTACCAAAGGCTCTTTGCCAATGGAAACTGATGAGGAATTACCTCAAGAACTTGATTTAGCTCCAGAACCTGTTACTGAAGAAACTACTCTCAAGACTGAAGAACTTCCAGAAGAACCAGAAGAGGAAGCTACTCCAGAACAATTA
>VMBT01000255.1_pt1 | contig 35957 bp, 47 predicted proteins | sample 4404301 | NCBI WGS metagenome assembly VMBT01 (sample SAMN12238535, study PRJNA552566) | marine metagenome | isolation source: Coastal seawater | place: USA: coastal Georgia, Sapelo Island | collected 2008-08/2009-08
TTTTCCAGAGTCTACGTGACCAAGAACTGCCACTATGGGCTGACGAATTTGCAAAGCAGATCACTCAAATGCTACCCTCGATTCGTGATCAAAACTTTCTTGTGAATCAGATGCATGAATAATGTTCTCACTAAAACCTAGACCATAATCACCGCGAATAGAGCCAGGTTCTGCTTCAAATGATTTTGTTTTTCCAATCATAATTCTAGTTGTAGCAATTGCATTATTGCCTTCAATTATTGCTGCGACAACTGGACCTGATGTAATAAATGAAGTTAATTCTCCAAAAAATGGTTTGTCTTTGTGAACACCATAGAAATTTTCTGCTTGTGATTGAGAAAATGTGAACATTTTTAATTTTAAAATTTTAAATCCTTTTCTTTCAAAACGTGAAATGATTTCGCCAACTAGATTTCTAGCTACTGCGTCTGGTTTTACAATGAATAATGATTGTTCTGACAATTTACTTCTTCTTAATTCCGCCTTTGACGTACTTTTTTGTCCATTTGAATTTTCTTGGATCTCGTTTTAGTTCTAACATGTTCTTTTTGCATTTTGCAGAGCAAAACCATAAAACAGTTCCATCATTTTTTGCCAACATAGTTCCTGAACCTTTGGCAACAGGTCTATTGCAAAAGTTACATGGTTTAACTAAAAGACTCATAATTCATCATCTATTTGATCTTCTTTGCTTCCCTTTCAGTCTCTCTGAGCATTAGAATTTCACCCATTCTTACTGAACCTTTTACATTTCTTGTAAGAATTCGACCTCTATCCTTTCCACTCAATACTTTAACTCTAACTTGAATTACTTCACCAGCAATACCAGTACGTCCAACAATTTGAATAATTTCAGAGTGAACTACTTCGTCAGTTGTAGTGCTCATTGATCAGTCTTTCCACCTTTAACTTTAGCAATTGATGAGATTACCTGATCAACAATATGTTGTGCATCTCCAGCATCCAAAATTGCTGCTGCAGCAGAAGTAATGTCAATTCCTAAAGATTTTCCTAATTCTTGTTTATTTGGAACAAATGCATATGCTGCACCCTGTTCTTCACATAGAATTGGAAGATGAGCTACTACCTCTGGAGGTTCTACATCTTCAGCAATAACAATTAGTTTGCTAGTTCCACGTTCAATGGCTTTAGTTGCTTCGTTGGTTCCTTTCTTGACTTTACCGCTTGTAGATGCGACTCTAACAGCTTCCAAGATTGGATTTACCAGGTCTTCTGGTGTTTCAAATTTAACATAATATGCTTTACCCATATTTCGTCACCCTAAGGTTCATTCTCCATTCTCTCTGTCGAATGGTTTGGTTTTAAAAGTGTTATCGGGAAATGATTGATTGAACTTTTTGAGTAAATTCAGACATTAAAAGGTCCAATTTCTCCTGATTTTCAGATTCGGCGTAAATTCTAACAATTGGTTCAGTGCCACTAGGTCTAATCATAACCCAATTTTTTGAATCAAGTGAAATTTTGATCCCATCAGTCGTGTCAGCATTAGGAAATTCATTTTTTAAAGAGTCTAATAATTTGGAGACGTTTTCTGAGGAGCATGAAACTTTATCTTTTGTGGTAAATGATTTTGGTAGATTTGAAATTAAATTAGTTAATTTTACTTTTTCACTAGCCAATAATTCCAACATCAAAGCTAAAGTCATACATCCATCTCTAACTTGATTATGTTTACCATACATGAATCCTCCATTTTCTTCAAAACCTACTAAAGCATTTTCTGGAACCATCTTTCGTGAAACCTCTACACTTCCAACCTTTGTTCTTATTACATGCGAATTAAATTCAGATGCAATTGATTCTATATTTGAATCAGAATTGAGACATGTCACTACAGTTGAATTTGGATTATTTTTTAAAAGGAATTTTGTAAGTAGTAGTGCAGATTTATCACCGGTTAAAATTTTTCCAGAATCATCACAAAAAATACTTCTATCACCATCACCATCAAATGCAATTCCAAGATCTGCATTATGTTTCATTACCATTTCAGATAACGCGGATAGATTTTGAGGAGTGGGTTCAGAACCTCTTCCTGGAAAACTTCCATCAATTTTTTCATTTACAAGAAAAATTTCACAATCAAGCATCTCACATAATTGAGGAGCACATACAGCTTGAGCACCATTACCAAGATCTAAAACAACTTTGAATTTTTTTGATTTAATTAAATCTGAATTAATATTTGAGATAACACCATTAATGTACGTTAATTTTACATCACGATTATTGGTTACACCATATGCTTGAGTTGTTGATAGCCAGGATTTATTTTCGTAAATTTCTTCAATAATATTTTCATCCTCACGAGAAACTTCAACTCCATCACTAGCTGCTGGTTTAATTCCATTATACTGAGGAGGGTTATGCGAAGCAGTAATCATTATTCCACCAGAATAATTTAGTTTTTTTACGCAATACTCTAGACAAGGAGTAGGAACTAAGCCTGCAACATCACAATCAAATCCAATTGAATTGAATGTAGATGAAATTAATTTACAGATAAGTGGACTAGAATATCTTCCATCATATCCAATTAGAATCGGACCTTTTGAGAAATATGTACCGATTGCTAAAGTAAATTCATGAAGAAAATCTAGAGTGAGTTCATCATCAAATATGCCTCTAACTCCATTTGTTCCAAAAAATTTTCCCACCAATCTTGTTAATAATAGATAAATTTGTGTTTAATGGCAAATTCGTTGCGGGAGTCGCCCAGCCTGGTCAAAGGCGTAGGGCTTAGGACCCTATCTCTTAGGAGTTCGTGGGTTCAAATCCCACCTCCCGCACCAAAAAATTTTCTGTTAATGATTAATAATGAGAAAATTCTCAAGATTCAAAGTTATGAGAAAAATTGTTGTAGGAATCACAGTTGTGGGTAAAGACAAAGAGGGAATAGTTGCATCATTTACAAATTTTGTATTTTCAATGGGCGGTAATATTGAAAAAGTAAATCAAAATGTAATCAAAGGACTTTTTGGTATGTATCTTGAAGTTTCATTTTCTAAAAATATCAATATAAAAAATTTTGATTCAGAAATTCAGAAATTAGCAAAAAAAGAAAGTATGGATGTTAGTATTCATCATGAAACAGATTCAGAAAAAAATATTGCAGTTTTTGTGACAAAAGAACCATTATGTTTAGAGATGATTTTATCAAAACAAAAATTATTGAAAGGAAAAATTTCAGTGATTGTTGGTACAGAAAATACGCTATCATCTATCGCAAAAAAAGCAAATATTCCATTTGTACATGTAAATGAAAAAAATCAAGATGCTGCTGAACAAAAAATTATTGAAATTTGTAAAAAATTCAATATAGACTTAATTGCATTAGCAAGATATATGAGAATTCTGACTCCAAATTTTGTTTGGAGATTTCCAAATAGAATTATTAATATTCATCCTTCATTACTTCCAGCATTTCCTGGTGCCGTTGCATATGCTCAAGCATTTGAAAGAGGTACCAAGATTGTTGGAGTCACTGCACATTACGTTACAGAAAATTTAGATCAAGGACCAATAATTTTACAAGATTCATTCAAAGTAGATCCAGAAGATACACTTGAAGTAATAAAGAAAAAAGGACAAAACCTTGAAGCTGAAACACTATTCAAATCTGTAAAAATGCATTTAGATAATAAATTAGAAGTAAGATGGAGAAAGGTTCACATTAAAAAATAAAACATGTCAGAAATTAAAAATCAATTTGATCCAATTCTAAGAAAGACAATAAAATCTAAAAAACAAATTGCAGTAATTCCCATAGGCTCAATTGAACAACATGGCCCACATTTACCAATATCTACAGATACAGATATTGTGACTGAGGTGTCGAAGAAATTATCTAAAAAATTAGATTTCATGTTATTACCTACAATTTCTTATGGTGTGTCTTTTGAACATAGACCATTCTTCAATCTAAGCATATCATCTTCAACCTTAAGAAAAATTTTGCTAGATCTTTGTCTATCTCTATCTGAAAATAAAGTAAAAACAATTTTTCTAATTAATGGCCATCATGGAAATTTAATAGCTCTCAAAGGAATTGAATCGCTAATTAGAAAAAAATCTAAAAAGAAGATCAATGTTTTTGTTTTGTCATATTGGCATTATATGCAGTTAAAATTTGATCATGCTGGTTTTGTAGAGACTTCATTAATGCTTGCGATCTCAAAAAATGTCAAGATGAAATTAGCAAAGAAAGGACTAGATGAAGAAAAAATGACCCCTAAAGAATTAAAGAAAATCAGTATACTTGCAAACAAATCATTTCCAAAAGCTACTAAAAATGGAATTTGGGGCGATCCGAGAAAAGCCTCAAAGAGAAAAGGACTTGAAATATTGACAGAAATCTTGGGAAATCTTGAAAAAAAGTGTCAAACTTGCCTTACTGAGCATGGGTTATAGTTTCACCAATGAAATTTTAATATAATAGACCAATATCAAAGCCAATAAGTGAAATAAATGTCCGTTGATATGGCAGTAAAAGTACTGGATGAGAGCATTAATCAAGTTGTCTTGATTAAACTCAAAGGAAACAAAACCATCAGGGGTAACTTGTTAGGTTTTGATCAACACATGAACCTGCTACTCGATTCTTCAGAAGAGATTCCTACTGAAGGGGATTCAAAAACACTAGGCACAATCGTTGTCAGAGGAGATAATGTAATCATGATATCTCCTCCACCAGCACAGAATTAGGTGATATGAGATGACGAAAGGTACTACTTCTATGGGCGGTTTTACCAAGAAAAAGGTACACATCAGATGTAGAAGATGTGGTAAAAACTCACTCCATAAAAGACACCATGAATGTGCAAGTTGTGGTTTCCCAGAGCCAAAACGAAGAAAATACTCTTGGATTAAATGGTACGCATAGATGCAAGAGATTGTCCTAATTCTTAGCTCGATTGCAGGTGTTGCAACAGCGTCAGCTTTGAAAAAAATCCCAAAAGAAAAAAATCAACTACTTAGTTTAGGAGCTAGTTCTCACATCAAGAGTCAAATAAATTCATTAAAGATTGAAAAAGATATTCTAACAAAAACAATTTCTAGATTATATGAAAATGATTCAGAGTTTACAAAAATTCAAAAAGATAAACTTCTTTTAAAATATCAACATCAATTAGGTATTGTTTTAGCAAAATTAGAAAAGTTAGATCAAGCTAGTAAGCATCCAGATCTCGGTCCAGTTGGAGATGGACTCATTACATTAATGGATCAAAAATTATCTAAATTAGATGATAGATTATACGAATTATCATCAAAGATTTCAACAAATAGTTCTGAATCTAAAAAAGTTGAAAACAAACAAAGTACCATTGAAATTAAAAAAGAGGTTAAACAAATTTCAGATTCATTCAAAAGTACATTTAATTTTGATAAACCAATTGAATCAAAACCAGTTACAATTCCTGCAACAAAAACAAGGCAATCATTTGAATTAACAACATTGACAAATTTCTCAGCAAAAGAACCAAAATTCCCATTATTTGAAGAGAATGAAATTTCATCAATCAAAACAATGCCTAAACCCAAAATTGTTTCAACAGAAATTAAACAAAAAGAAGACATTGTTGAGGATGTAATCCAAAACAAGCCTGAAAATAATGATAAATTAGAGATTGTTCAGCAGATTGAAACAAAGATTGAAAATAATGAGGAAAAGAGAATCACTCCAACAATTGAAACTAAACCAGATATTACAAAAGAAGTAGCAAAGATTTCTGAACACAAGGCATTACCAGAACCAAAACAAGTTACAATACCTATTGAAGATGAATTAGATGATGTAGATGAACTTGAAAAAATTAAAGGCGATATAATGAAAGTACTCTCAAAGCTTGATCAAGCTGAGGTAGAATAATTGTCGTTTGATGGTGCCATAGAAGCATTATCTAATCATGCATTAAATCTTGTTAAAGACAAACAAATTATTGGTTTAGGTAGCGGTAGAGCAGCAACGGCACTGGTAAAATCTTTAGGAAAATTAGTTAGAGAGAACAACTATTCAATTAGTGGAGTACCCACATCTTTACAGATTAAAGTAATTGCAGAAAAAGAAGGGATTTCTTTGGTGGAGGCAGATCAAATTGCAAATTTAGATATTGTTTTTGATGGAGCAGATCAAATTGATTCAAACAAATTTGTAATAAAAGGTGGCGGAGGCGCATTACTTCGTGAAAATATTTTGTTTAGCATGGCAAAAAAAATTGTAGTAATGGCAGATTCAACAAAATTTGTAAAAAATTTCACTAGAACTGTACCAATAGAGGTTCATCCTCTTGCAAGAAATTCAGTTTCTTACCATGTTAAAAAAATTGGAGGTAAAACAGTTCTTAGAACTCTAGATAGAGGTTATCCATTTTTTTCGGAAAATGGCAATATTATTTTGGATGCAGATTTTGGAATAATAAAAAATCCAAAACAACTATCAGTAAAGATCAAATCTATTCCAGGAGTATTAGAATCTGGAATTTTTCTAAAAAAACCCAACATCATATACAAAGCAAAAGAAAAAAACAAGTTTGAAATTTTATAAATTTTCGATTTTTCTTTTTACCAATTTTCCATGACCCAATTTTCCCACAACATTGAAATTCTCAGCTACCAAATGACCCCTAACAATTGTTTTTACTGGCCAACCTTTTAGATTTCGACCCTCATAAACAATATAATCAGAAAAACCACCAAACAATTCATTTGATACTTTTTTTTCAAGTTTCAAGTCAATCATAGTGATATCAGCATCAGAGCCAGGAGACAAACAACCCTTTGTTGGATACATCCCAAAAATTTTTGCAGCATTTTCACTAGTAAATTTGGTGAATTGTTCTAGTGAGATTTTATCTTGATTGACTCCATCGTTTAATAAAATTGGCAATACAGTTCCAATTCCTGGAAATCCTGCCAAAGCTCCCCAAACATCTTTACCTCCAAGTTTTAGTTGAAGTTGATTTGCAACATGATCAGTTCCAATGGTATCAATGAAATTGTTGGACAAAGCTTTCCAAACTGAATCTCGATCTTTATTTGTTCTAATTGGAGGCATTACTTTTGCAAGATAACCAGCTTGTTCTTCATGAGATAAAGTAAGATAGTGAGGACAAGTTTCAACAAAAATTTTTGTTCCTAATTTTCTTTCTTCTTGAATTTGTTGTAAAGCTAACTCGGATCCAATGTGAACAAAATAGATAACACAGTTGTGGTCTCGACCAAACTTTGAAACTGTTTTTATGGCTTTGACTTCAAATTCGGGTGAACGACTTTTTGACCATGCTCCAAGACCATCTTGATTTTTTTCTTTAGCAGTTTTAATACCGCAACCACACGATTCATAATCTTCAGCATGAACAAGAACAGGACAACCTAATTTTGCTGCAGTTTTGACAGTATCCTCAACAATTTGGTTTGTGACATTAACATTTGCTTCAACAAGGGAATTAGAATCTGGTGGCATGTCCATGTAGACATGACCAATTTCTCCACCTAGATTCATGTAAATTTTAAAAGAATTAATTCCATTTTCCAAACAATATGGCATTTCATTTATTTGAGTTTTGTTAAAAATTGATGAGTGAATTGCATAGTCTACATAGTGATTTTTTGAAGATGCTTCTAATTGAGGTTTAAGAGAATTTGAAAATGAATCATTTAATCGAAGCATTCGCATCATAGTTGTAATTCCTCCTATTGCTGCAGCATGAGATTCCGTTTTAGCAGCTTGGTTAATTGGAGAATAAACACCATAATGAACATGTGTATCAATTGCACCGGGAATAGAAATTAGACCGGTTCCATCAATTTTTTGATTACATTGTGGTATTTCATTTGAAAATCCAATGATTTTTTCATTATCAATTAGGATATTTTTTTCTACGATGCCATCGGGTAAAACCACATGTGAATTTGCAATTACAAGATCTACAGTCATTGCGAAAAAGTAGAATTAGCAGTCTATTATGCGTTGAGTTGAAATAATCTTTTAAAATATATTATTTCAATACAAGAAAGGATTAATCAAAATGACTGAAGATGTATGTGATTTCTGCAAAGGTCAGGGAGCAATTGGCACAAATATGTGCGTATATTGTAATGGTACCGGAGAGTGGAATCAAGCCGCACAAGCATACGTCAAAAATCATATTTGCCAGTGTATTGTTATGGATAGAAAATTCTGCCCAGTGTGCAATAAACCCTGTCATCATGATACATCACTTAATCCAAAACAGAAAATTGATCCAGGGTATGGCGGAATGACATCTAGAGAAATTTCAGTAATGCCTTAGACCCAAAAAAATTTAGCTTTGAGTGATTCTTTTTGACCGAGTTTTTTTACAATCAGTATGACGTATTAGTTACATTGAGTCAGAGACATCTCACGGTGTTAGCTGGGGGCCCAAAAGCTCACATAAACTAGTTAATGCATTACATAGTCTCCTGGCGGGAGACTGTTTTTTCCCAGGTAGGACAAAAATCGATCTAAAGTAATTAATATTCCAAAATGGGATTATTTTCATGTCATTTGGTGAAGTAGATACTCTCAATATGTTATTTGATAAATTACAATCTCTGTTTGATGAATCTCAAGGATACTATGAACAATTTTTAGATACTAACAATATGTACAAACAAGGAAAGATTGGCGATAAAGAATTTTTCCAGACATTGGGAGATTATACAGTAGCATATTCTGCTTTAGAATTTCTTGCAATCAAAGTAATTTTTGAAATAAAAAAATCACTAAATTCAGGTGGTAAGGGAACACAATCACCAGGATTAATGCCTGGAATGGGAATGGCAGGTGGAATGGGAATGCCAGGTGGTGTACCTCCAAGAGCAGGAACTGCAGAGAATCCAATTGGACGTGGTCCACCAGGAATTGTTTCAGCAAAAGAAGCTTTCAGTAATGTTGGAACTTTACCATCACCAGATCCTGCATTGATGCCAAGACAATCTGCACCCAGTTCAGCAAATGGATGTAGATCATGTGGGGCAGAACTAAGATCCAATGCAAAATTTTGTACAAAGTGTGGTACAAAAATCTAAATTCAAAAATTTTATTGTGTAGTTCCACATTCAGGACAGAACTTTGCTGTTAATGAAAGACTGTTTCCACATTCAGAGCAAAATTTACCATCGTTTTTTGGTTCTTGATATGCATTTCCAACCATCTTTGAATTCTTTACAGCACCAGATGGAACATAGGTATCATCATCAATTAAAACTGGTTCGAAATCTTGATTGGTCATAAAGGTCATCATTCTTGGAACTGCTTTTCCATCATTTTGTGGATCTGGAACTGAATCACCCAACCAGAATGCAAAGCGCATTAGAGTGAGTTCAGGAGTTGAAAATGCCAATGTGTGTTTTGACATGTATTCTTGAGCGGCTTTTTTTCCATCAAAGACTTCCATGATTTACTAAATTTTCAAAGTACTATAATAGTTTCTGGAATGGACCGAGGGGGAATCGAACCCCCGACATCCTCGTTGCGAACGAGGCATTATACCACTAAACCACCGGCCCCTAAGAATTCAAATTAGATCTTGGTTTTATTCATATTCCTAAAATTAAGAAATTTTGATTTTAAAAATAGAAAAAGATTAGAAATTAGCAATTATGCTAGAGCTCTATCAATCATTCCTTTGAATGATTCTTTTGATGCTGCACCAACTTGTTGACTGATGATTTCACCCTTTCTAAGTAGGATCAAAGTTGGAATACTGAAAACGTTGTATTTTGATGCTAACTCATTAGCCTCATCAACATTCACTTTCACAAATTTTACTTTGTCGCCGTAATCTGCTGCTAGTTCTTCAACAACAGGACCGACCATTCTACATGGACCACACCACTCTGCCCAAAAGTCAACAAATACTGGAGTTTCCGAATTCATTACTTCGATTTCCCAGGTTTTTGCATCAGAAACATGAGTAATTCCCATAATTTTTTGAGGGGTCATTCGTACCTAAAAACGTTGACTAGATTTTTTTAAAAAATCAAATTTTTGATATATACTTAAATGACGTTTTTCTAAAATTAAATTATGAGTGCTGAACTTAGATTAAAAAAATTAAGAGGTTCAGGGGGTTATGTAATGGCTCAAGTTTCTGATGAGCAGCAAATGAAAGGTAATTTGGGCGGTCCAGATTTATTTTTAGCACCAATTGGAAGATTAGATTCAACAAAAATTACAAAACACTTTTGCAATACTTGTGAAAAAGAATTTGAAGGTTCTCCAAAAATAGAATTTGAAAATCCTAATGAAGAAGTTGCAGAGAATTTAGTTTTAGCTGAAAGAGGTCAATACATTTGCAATTCATGCAGTTCTGTTATTGCTGAATATAGACAATTTAAGAAACCAGATGAAGCTGTAGAAGTAGGTAATGCAAAACCATTAGAACCTCAAACTCAATCAACTACAAATATTTCAGAACCTGAAACAACAATTCCAACAACTGTTCCTCAAACTGAACAAACAACTAAACCATCATCTTCAACTGCAATTAGTTCAATTGAAGGAAGATTAGTTTTTGATGAGAATGCAAACAAAGTTGGAACTGCAAAACAAGTCGGTATAGATGAAACACAATCCATGGTTTTAGTAATTACTCAAAATGACGGAACTGAAGGAACAATCCCTTGGAAGAATATCAGGAAGGTTGGTGAAGTGATTTTACTTGGAAATCCAGAATCTACACCCATAGCAACTCCTGGAAAGTGTTCTAGTTGTGGATTTGTCAATAAAGAAGGTTCAAAATTCTGTGAAGAATGTGGAACTAAATTATAGTCAAATTGAATTACAAGACATTTGTGAGATAAAATAGTTGGCAAAAAAATCATTTTCAAAAAGTATTGTTAAAGATATCGTTATTGTTGGAATTGGAGTTTTGTTGGTATGGGTCGGTTTACAAATTGCATTTGGAACACAAAATCCATTCTATGTTGTCGCAAGTGGCAGTATGATTCCAGTTCTTGAAGTGTATGATGTTCTAATTGTACAAGGAAATATACCATTTGAAGATATTCAATTAGGAGACATCATAGTATTTGATAGACCGTCTGATCATAACCGAGTCATAGTACATAGAGTAATTACAATTCTTTCAGATGAGCCAAAAACAATCAAAACTAAAGGTGATGCAAATCCAGCGTCAATTCCTGGAACAGATTTTCCTATTACAGAAGATGAATACATTGGAAAAGTAGTTTATGTCTTACCTCAAGTTGGATATGTAACTCAAATTCTCAAACCACCAGTAAATTACATCATCATAGCAATAGTAATTGGAATAATGATCTTTAAACAAATGAGCAAACAGAAAAAAGAATCATCTAACAAAGTAAATGAATTAGAATCAAATGAAAGTTCAACTCATGACGACTCAGAAATAGCCGACATTGTTCAAGATTCAGAATATACAGATTTAGAAAATGATGGAGAAAAAAGTGAAATAGAAAAAGAATCTGAAGAAGTAAATCCTAATTCTGAATCAGATAAAGATGAGAAAAGAGAGATTTCTTAAATTACTGAATCTCTAGTTTTAAAAACTCGTTTAAAGTATTCAGATGATTCTTTTGGTTCTTCAATATCATTGGTAATTCCAGCCAATTTCTTTGCCAAATTCTTTTTCAATCCAACCTGCATTTGCCTTTGAATCTGGATTCTTTGTGCTTGTGGAGAACCTGCACCATGCATTGATTCTGTCAAATATCCGACTGCATTTCTACCCAAAGTCATATTTTCAATTAATCTCAAAATTCTCATTCTATTTTCAACATCAACACCCTTTCTTCCTGCAAGATATTTTTTGAGTAATGGTCCAGCTTCTGGATGTCTAAAATCTTTTTCAGATGGTAAAGTTACCATTAATCCTCCAGCTACATCTTGAGCTAGTCGACCAATTTCATATGGGAATCTGGTTACATTGTGTTTGCATACTTGAGCTAGCATATCATCATTAAGATAAACACCAGATTTCATTTTGTGACCTTGGTGAGATGATGCAATTCCTGCTGCAAAAATGGTTTCATTCAAGTGGGTCATTTCAATAATTTTGTCTTTAATGTGTGAAACAGTAGGTACACCATTGTAATCTGCAATGGTTGCAGCAGCCCCAATCAAAACGTCACCTAATCCAGTTTTACAAACATAACTTCTTCTATGATAACAAGTGAATCTTTCAACAAGCATTGATGCAAATTCAAATTCACCATGCATGAAGATTCTTTCCCATGGGATAAAGACTCTATCAAGAACAATTAGAGCCTCTTGGCCGCCAAATTTTGCATTACCAATATCGATATCACCTTCTTCCATACTACGAGTATCACAAGATTGTCTTCCGTAGATGTAAGTAACACCTTTCTCATCAGCAGGAATTGCGCCTACAATTGCCCAATCTTTATCATTTTCAGTTAATCTAATTGTAGGCATTAAGATAATCCAGTGAGAATTGATACACCCAGTTTGGTGTGCTTTGGCTCCTGAGACATAGACGCCTCTTTCATCTTGATCAACTACTCTAGTAAACAAATCAGGATCTTCTTGCTCAGATGGACCCTTACTTCTATCACCTTTTGGATCAGTCATTGCGCCACCAATGACCAAGTTCTCTCTTTGAACCATTTTTACAAATTCTAAAAAGCGTTTGTGATATTCTGTTCCGTGTTTTTCATCAATTTCAAAAGTTGTAGAATGCAATGAATTCATGGCATCCATACCAACACATCTCTGGAAACAAGTTCCAGTATTTTGTCCCAATTTTCTTTGCATTTTATTTTGTAAAACTAAATCCTCTGCACTCTCTGCAATGTGGAGAAAACGGTTTACTTGAAGACCAGTAATTGATGATTGTGCAGATGCCAATTGTTCTTCACGTAAAGCTAAATCATATGTTTCTGCTACTGCATTAATTGAGGGTCTGATAATTGGATGATCTACTGGTTCTTTTACTAATTCACCAAAAAGATATACTTTGAGATCACGACCCCTGAGACTTTCAATATAATCATCTCCAGATCTAATTGTCTTTAGGACATTAGCCATGTAATTTTAAGGGGGATTAGGTTGTATAAATATTCTAAAAATATGATTTGTAAAATTTAGGAATAAATGTCGATTAAAGACCAATTCTTACATCTAGAATTCTGCAACCCTTTCCTTTCTCCATAACCAATACTGGATTCATATCCAATTCTTTGATCTCTTTGAAATCAGTTACTAATTGAGATAGCCGTTGTATGCACTCTGAGAGTTTTGCAATATCTGATGGTTTTTCTCCTCGAACTCCTTGTAACAATTTTTGTGTTTTAATTGAGGCAATCATGTCGTCAGCCTCATTATTTGTAACAGGTGCAAGTTTGAATGTGACATCTTTTAGAACTTCAACATAGATTCCTCCCATTCCCAACATAATTACTGGACCGAATCCAGGCTCAAGTTTTGAACCAATGATTAATTCTTTTCCACCCTTTACCATTTCCACAATCAAAACACCTTTGATCTCTGCTTTTGAGTTGTATTTTTTGGCATTCTTGGTGATTGTCTTGAATGCCTCTTTGACTTCATTGTCATTTGTTAGATTAACTTTGACACCGCCAGCATCAGATTTATGAATAATTTGTGGTGAAACAATTTTCATTACAACTGGATAACCAATTTTTTTGGCCACCTTGACTGCATCATTTTCATTTCTTGCAATCTCACTTTTTGGTAATGGAAGTCCATATGCCTTTAGAACTTCTTGACCTTCTTCTTCAAGAAGATTTGGTCTCTTTTCTTTTTTTACTTTGTCAAAAATTTGTTTTGCTTTAGCTTTATTCACTTTGAATTGGGTTATTTTTCCTGGAGGAGATTTAACCCAGTTTGAGAATCTAATCATTGCAGCAAGAGTTCTGATTGCACCTTCAGCATATGTGTAATAAGGTACATTTCCATTTGCCAAAATTTCTCTGTTAGTAATTCCCTCATCTAATCCCATCAAACTTGCAAGCATTGTTTTTTTGTATTTTTTTGACATTGATACAATTACTTCAGCTAGTTTATCATAGTCTAATGTTCCAGATGGTGTACACATTGAAATTACTGAACCCACATTCTTGTGCTGTAAAACTCGATCAAGCACATTGCTAAATCTATTAAAATCTGCATCACCTACAATGTCTACTGGGTTTCTAGAGCTTCCCCATGGTGGAATTACTTTATCAATTTCTTTTCTAGCAGATGTGATATCTGCCATTTTGATTTTCATTTTAGAGCATGCATCTGTAGAAATAATTGCAGGACCACCAGCATTTGAAACAATTACCAGTTCACCTTTGCTTGGTAATGGTTGTTTTGAAAAGGCAGTAGCATAATCAAATAATTCTTCCATAGTATCAACTCTAATTGCACCAGATTGTCTCAACAAGGCATCATAGATTTCATCAGAACCCATTAGTGCACCGGTATGAGACATTGCAGCTTTTGCTCCCTCTGGACTTCTTCCAGATTTTAAAACTAGAACTGGTTTTTTCAATTTTTTTGTGATGTTTTTACAAACTTTAAGGAATTCTTGTCCATCACCCATATCTTCTAGATACATCACAATTACCTCAGTTTGTTTATGTTCTGCAAGAATTTTGAGAACGTCCACTTCACTCATTGCAGCTTTATTTCCCAAGCTTACAACTGCTGAAAAACCAATTCCTTGAGCACTTGCATCTTCAACTAGTGCTGCACAAATAGCGCCACTTTGTGAGACAAGAGCAATTTTTCCAGATTTGGGGGTAACTTTGAGAAAAGTAGAATTCATCATTGTTTTTGGATCTAAATTCATCACACCAAGACAATTTGGACCGATGATTTTGATATTGAATTTTTTAGCAATATCTTTGATTTCTTGTTCACGTTTTGCGCCTTCCTCATCAACTTCTTTAAAACCTGCAGTGATGATGATTACACCTTTGATCTTTTTCTTACCACATTCCTCAAGTACAGGAGCAACTAGAGTGTTTTTAATTACAATAACTGCAAGATCAATTGGTTTTGGAACGTCTAAAACACTTTTGAAAGCTTTTTTCTCAAATACAATGTCACGTGTTGGGCTAATTGGATAAATTGTTCCAGTAAATCCTTTCATAATATTAGATGTGATTGTTGCACCAACACTTCCTGGTTTATCAGATGCTCCGATTACTGCAATAGATTTTGGTGATAAAAAGACAGATTCTGCCATTAGATTTTTGAGAAAGATTTTGTGTAATAAATTTATTCATGAAATTTGGTGATCGACTTTAACTACCAAGCATTTTGCCTGCAATGTTCTCTTTTCTAGGTACCCATTCAATAGATAAATTAGTAAATTTACCTATTAGCGACCAAGCTTCTCTAGCTAATTCCCGTAATTGTTCATTATTAATTGCAAATTCATGATTTAGTTGATTTACAGTATTTTTGGAATCACTAAAAATACAAATTGTTTCATCAGAGTTTTCAAATTTCTTTAAGACTGAAATGATTGCCAAATACTCTGCTTGGTTATTTGTCAGATCACTCTTTTTTTCATAAAAAGAATCACCAGTTTCTTTGACAAAGTATCCATATCCACTATTTTTTCCACCAGAACCATCTACAAAAATACTAAGAGTCATGTCGATAAAGCCTTGTAAGTTTTACACTTAGATTAACTACAATCATGTAAATAATTGTAGATATTCCCTGTGAAACAAATGAAGCCAGATATGGATCATAATTAATTTGGAGTAAATAGTATTGTATTATCCATCTGCAAATTGTGTAAATAATTTCACCAATTCCAAGTGAGGTAATGAGTTTTTTCAAATCATTTCTTAATTTTTTATTGTCAAGTTCTCCTGAGGGTAGCAAGTATTTTTTTCTATTATCAAAATAAAATAATGCAGAAAATACTGAAAAATAAATTACATAATCAACAATAGTAGTAAAAGTCGTATTAAGATAATCGCTTTGTTCAGATAAGATTTGAGCAACTATTGCAGAAATAATTATTGAAGCAGCAAAAGCAATTAAGATATTTTTATTCAGTTTTACGTATTCCTGAATCATGAAAAATCTTTCTTAAACATAGAAATAAACTAGTAGAAAATTGTTTAAAGATAATTTCCTACAATTTCATTAATAAAAAATAGTAAAAAGTATAAAAAACATCATAGATGTCTTCAAATGATTAGAATTGTTAAATTATGATGCTCCACTTTACAGACCTCCATCTGAAGCACGATCATTAATCTTCCAAGTTACATTAGGTTGTTCATTCAATGAATGCTCATTTTGTGATATGTATAGATCAAAGGAATATTCTGAAAGAAGTTGGGACGAGGTAAGAGCTGAAATTGATTTAATGTCAAAATACATGCCAGATACAAGAAGAGTTTTTTTAGCTGATGGAGATGCATTGAATCTTGATTCAGAATACATGATAAAGATTGTAAAATACATTAGAGAAAAATTCCAACATATTGAAAGAATTTCCTGTTATGCAATGCCAATGAACATTCTCAAAAAAACACCTGAAGAATTGAAAAAAATGAATGAAGCAGGTTTAGACATGTTTTACCTTGGAATAGAAAGTGGAAATGATATTGTTCTCAAAAAAGTTACTAAAGGTGCAATCGGTAAAACCATTATCAAAGCAGTGAACAAAGCAAAAGATGCAGGATACATTATGTCATGTATGGTAATTTTGGGACTGGGAGGTAAAAAATACTCTAAAGAACACATTCAGGGTACTGCTGAAGTAATTAGTAGTTGTTCTCCCCATTATGTTGGTGCATTGACATTATATCTTGAAAATGGAATCAAACAAGAATTTTTGGACAAATATGAAGGAGAGTTTGTCAGAATAAATGATGATGAATCACTACAGGAATTATATGATTTAATTAATCAAATAGATACAAAGAATGAAATAATTTTTAGAGCAAATCATGGTTCTAATGCATACACTATCAAAGGAACTTTTCCACAAGATAAACAGCAAATGCTAGAAAAAATTGACTGGATGAAAGAGCATCCTGAAATTATGCGTCCTCAAGGATTAAGAGGATTTTAAATTAATTCATTATAATTCAAGTAAACTACTTTGAAGATTTTTACAGTATAACTTCCATTAAAAATTCTATCAATCTTTCCGTCTTCATGATTGAGTACACGAAATTGATATTCATAACTTCCATCCGGAAGAACATTTGTTTGTGCAAAATGTACAGCCTGTCCATCCTGGAAAATTTGTATTATTACAGGATAATTTGGAACATGATTAGCAATTTTTCCTTCAATAAATCCCCATGGAAGTTGATTATCAATGGGTGCATGAAAGAACAAGGTTGTTTTTTCTAACTGCATTGATTTTCCCAACAAAACATAATCTGTTTGAGATTCATGTGTATGAGAATCAATTGTAATTTGGCCTAAATGAGGATGTGCAAATGCAGAATTTAATGGAATTAACATTAATGATGCAAAAATAAAAATTCCTAAAATTTTAAAATTCATGAATTCTCGTAAATATTCTATAATTTAAAAATTGGTTTACAAGTTATCAATTAGTGGTTTAAGATTTTCAGGTAGTTCAGGTAATTCAGTATGACTCTCATTATTTTCTAGTATTTCAGGACCAATTCTTCTAACCCTCTGAGTACCAATCAAGGTATCGATATTTCTTTGAATATCTTTTTGACTAAGAATGGTACTCAATTTCTCAACAATAATTTGTTCATTTTCAAATTTTTTAATTCCATATTGAACTAGAATTGTCTTTTCTTCGGAAGTAAATTCACTCATGAAATGTATTAAAAAAAAGGGCTAAAAAATCTTGGTATTTTATTTATGTTAAAATATGATTATTTGTTAATTGAGATATTGGTATCAAAGATTCAACTAATGAGAAATGTTCTTGGTATGAAAAGATACTATACCATAGCAATTTTGAGTGGCGGAGGATTAGGAATTTTGTATTATTTCCTTACAATGTCAATGCTTCCAACTCATTTCGAATATGAAGTTCAAATTGAACCATTCTATGTTTTATCATCAATTGCTTTAACTGCAATAATTTCAGGTCTTGCAGGAATAAATTTCGCATTAATGGCATACAAAATTAAAAGAATGAAGATGATGAATTCTGTAAAATCAAATTCATCGGCAATTTTAGGTGGAGCATTTGCAGCATTTACACCAGGTTGTCCTGCATGTACTGCTCCACTAGCAGTAATTTTGAGCGCAATTGGAGGACTATCTTTGTTTCCGATGCAGGGATTAGAATTAAAATTCATTTCAGTCGGAGTTTTGATTTTTTCAATTTTTTGGATTCTTAGGGGATTACAAAGTAATAGTTGTTGTAAGATTGGTTAACTAGATTTATTTTCATAGTAAAGTCGAATTACATCATCAACAGTTTTTTTTGTTTGTACTTCTTTTTCTGTACTTACTAAAAGTAAATCATCATCACCAAGGTAAAATGAAAATCTTTTGACTTGTTCAAATTCTGCCATTGTGTAAATTGTTTTTCCAAGCCATTTTGCCATCTCTTTTCTTTGTTTCCAATCAAGCACTGAAAGTGTTACCAGTTCCTTCTCTTGTCTGTCAGTCAACAGATTCTGTAATCCAGGTCGCATTCCACCAGCAACTCTTTCAGACCATTGATCATACACAGTCGCAAATCTGATTTTATCATCTGAATCTAAAATATCACGGCAGAATTTCTCATAATCCATGATATTCGTTGTTCTAGTAATAATTAAAGTAGAATATGGGCCCACTGGGATTTGAACCCAGGATTTTCGCCGTGTAAGGGCGACGTCATAACCGAGCTAGACCATGAGCCCAGAAAACAACGTTGTTAAAATCCATTTAAACTTTCACAAGTAAAAAAAATTGAAATTTGATTAAGAAATTGGAAATCTATGCATGAAATTGATATTTTTTCAAGTCCAATTGGTTTGGGTCATGTAACACGAGATATTGCAGTTGTAGATGAATTCCATAATATGAATTCAAAATTCATCACTGGTGCTGGTGCATCTAAAATTCTTGAAAAATTAAAAATGAAAGTAGAAAATGTCTACAATCCTCCAGAATTTAATGTAGAGGCAGGAGAATTAAAAAATTCTGCAAAATGGTTATGGAGATATTATCAATATTATAAAGAATGTAAAGAGATTTCAAAAAAAATTATTGATGAGGACAAACCTGAACTGATTATATCTGATGAAGATTTTGCATCTCTTTCAGTTGCTCAACAAAATAAAATTACAAATGTGCTAATTACAGACATCTTGGAGACAAAATTCACATCAGGTTTTTCATCAATCATTGAAAAAAAGATGAATAAATCAATGAAAAATATGATTGAAAAATCTGATTTAGTAATTATTCCTGAAAATGGAGATAATGATGGAAATATTATAAGAACAGGTCCAATTGTCAGACAAACTAAATTCTCAAGAGAACAATTAAGAGAGAAATTTTTCTTTGACAAAAAAACTGTTCTAATTGCAATAGGAGGAACAAGTGCGGGAGAATTTTTAATTGATAGGGCTATCAAAGAAATAGGAAAAATTAATCAGGATATAGAGGTCTGTGTGGTAGCAGGTCCAGCGTTAGAAAAGAAATTTGAAAATATTAAAAATTTGGGTTTTGTTGAAAATCTTCACGAGTATATTTTTGCTTCAGATGTTCTAATTTCATTGGCTGGAAAATCAACTATAGATGAAGCAAAATGCTATGGTACTCCATCAATCTTTATTCCCATAAAAGATCATTTTGAACAGGAGGATAATGCCAAACAAGAAGGCTTTGTTTTTGAGGACATTAACAGATTAAATGAATTGATTTTAGAGAAATTAGAAGATAAGCGAAATGCTAGAAAAACTGATGGAGCAAAAATTGCCGCCTCAAATATTGAAAAATTAATCAAAGCTTAATAGATAACTAATAATTTTTTCATAGTTAATATGGAAAAATTGGTAGTTGCAAAATTTGGAGGAAGTGCAATAGGTCCAGATGGAATTTTTATTCCAAAAATTATTGAACGAATAAACTTGTTAAAGAATGAATCAAAAATTGTAGCAGTTTTTTCAGCTCCACTAACAATAGATAATGGAAAAAAACGTTCTTTGACAGATTTAGTTTTAGAAATTGGAAAAAATGCAGAAAATGGGCAGAAACCAAATTTTGATAAATTATTTGCAACATATGAAAGAATTTTAGATTTTGTTGAATCTGAAATGAAAAATGAATGTAAAAATATTATTGATGACTATCTTAAAAGAGCCCTAGAATCACTAAACGAGGCATTTGAAAAAAGAACTTTTGCAGATGAAATTCGCTCAAAAGCTCTTGCTTTTTCAGGAGAAATTCTGATGGCACAAGTTATGAAATTTGTTTTATCAAGTTCCAAAATCACAGCATCAAGTATAGAATTTGAAGATTGGCCAATTATTACAGACAACAATATTGAATCAACAAATTTTCTTCCTTCAGAATCAAAAAAGAGATTTTCCAAGATGAATGAATTAACACAAAATTCACAAGTTGTTACAATTGGAGGATTCATTGGAAAGACCATTGATGGTATTTTAACTACATATGAGCGAGGAGGTTCAGATAGGACAGCTGCCGATTTAGGAATATTATTTCATAAAGATTATGAAACAAGTATAGATTTTGAAAAGGATAGTGCAGTGGTATCAGCAGATCCAAAAATTGTAGACACGGGATTGAGAGAAGTTTTAGAATTATCATATAATGAAGCAAGATTAGCTGGAATGTTTGGAATGAAAATTCTAGATCCAATTGCAATTAAAGAAATTGTTGAAAATGGAGTAGATATGCCAATACAAGTAACAAATATGTCCAAACCGAATGATCGCACTCTAATAAAGAGAAATTTAGATGAACAGAAAGGTCACCCAATAAAGATTGTAACTGGAAAAGACAATTGTGCAATTTTTAGAATTGAAAATCAATCAGTTCAGAAATTGCTTAACTCTCTTGAAAAAGATAAACGTTATAGTGAATTTGTAATTTTATCTCCATTCACAAAAGATGGAATTGAATTTTCTAGAATTTTATTTTTAGATTCAGAATATGTAAAAAGAAATGAGAAATATCTTTTATCATTTGATCCTCTTGCCACAATTACATACAATCGTGGAGTCATAACATTAATTGGTGATGAGATGTGGAGAGTTCAACAAGTAGCTTCTAGAACTAGTGCAAAAATCGGCGATACTGGAATAAACATTCTCAACATGGACGCACAAGAAGAAACATCTAGAATCATTATTGTTGTAGAGGATTCAAATGACAATATCAAAAAAGCAATTGCAGCAATTCACAGTGAAATCTCTGAAATTAATTTTGTTTAGTTAAAGTAGGCGCACAAGGTTTTCACTTGTCACGCCCTCAAGGGTTTGTTCTTGGACCTTTATCATGACTTAGTCCGGCGTTACCCTAAACACGCGTTAATTATATTACTAATTTCTACTATTTAGAGCTGATCTATATAGATCAAAAAGTACTACGCTCAGCGATATACCATAGAACAATTCCAACTCCAATTACACCATACCATTTGAAATTTTTCTTATTTGTGAAAATAATTGGTGAGCCTAACTGCTCATCACCGTAGAGTGTCTGCTTGATTTTTCTCATTTCAAAAGCTTGACCAATTAATCCAATTACTAAAAGTGCAATAGCTGCAAATCCAAGTGTCCATTCCATGAAATACTATATGCATTACAGGATATTTAGTTTACAAAAGATAATTCTTTAAATTAGCATGATTTTTTTAAAATCCTATGAAAGAAGTAGGTAAAATTTGGATGAATGGAAAATTGGTTCCTTTCAAAGATGCCAAAGTTCATGTTTTAACTCATGCCTTACATTATTCAACTTCAATTTTTGAAGGAATTAGATGTTACAATACACCAAATGGTTCAGCAATTTTTAGATTACCAGAACATGTTGATAGATTTTTCAAATCGGCAAAATTGTATTCAATGAAAATGCAATTCACCAAGAAACAAATTTCTGAAGGAATAATCAAAACTGTAAAAACTAGTGGTCTCAAAGAATGTTACATTAGACCTCTAGCCTATTACGGATATGGTACAATGGGATTAACACCAACTGCAAATAAAGTGGATGCATCTATTGCATGTTGGGAATGGAAGATGGGAGAATCAAAGGCTGGCAAGTTTTCTGGAGCAAAGTGTAAAGTTTCAAGTTGGATTAAAATTGATTCTAGATCTCAACCAACACAAGCTAAAGCTGCATCAAATTATGCAAATGCTGCATTAGCTAGAATGGAAGCATTAGAAAATGGATATGATGAAGCAATTATGCTCAATTGGAAAGGAAAAATTGCAGAGGGAAGCGCTGAAAATATTTTTGTTGTTAAAGATGATATAATTTACACTCCACCACTATCTGCTGGAGGATTGGAAGGAATTACAAGAGATAGTATTATTCAACTCATAGAACAAAATGGTGGATTTGTAATTGAAAGTGATCTTGAACGTGATGATCTCTATGCAGCAGATGAAATTTTCATGACAGGAACAGCCGCAGAAGTAAAATCAGTCACACAGGTCGATAAAGTAATTGTAGGAAATGGAAAGATGGGTCCAATTACAAAAGCATTACAAAAATCATTTTCAGATGTTGTGATGGGTAAAGATGAGAGATTTTTACCATGGTTGACATACATCTGATATCACGAAGTTTTTTACAGGCTTGAAAATACAAACTACATGGAATCATGCTCCACAGGTGGTACACATGAAATTTGTTGGTTCTGTAGAAAAGGCAGACATGAGGATTGTATGAAACAAATTCCTACTCAAGGAAAATCTGAAGGTCCACATGATTGCACATTTGATACAAAACTAGTTCCATGCAAATGTAGCCACTAGTGATACTCACAAATACCGCAAATTTTTAAAAAATATAATGAATGATGAAAATTTTTGGAAAAAATATGCTGAAGAAAATGAATCAAGATACAATCCAGAATTTGCAAAATATGTTAAAGATTTAGTAATTTCTCTTAGATGCACAAGTGTTCTTGAGATTGGTTGTGGAACAGGAATAGATTTACGACTATTTCCAGATGATTTTGTCACAAATGGGGTAGATATTACACAATATGCATTAGATATTGCTTCTCAGAAACAACCTAGTGCAGTTTTCAAATTAGGAGATATTACACAATTGCCTTTTGATGATAATTCAATTGATTTTGTCTTTACTCATGGATTGTTGAACTATCTAGATGATGAAACTTTGGTAAAAGGAGTTTCTGAAATGTATAGAGTATCATCAAAATACATAATGAATTGTGAAAAATTTAGTGAATCAGAAGAATCTATTGATGAGCATCACAAATATCGTAACATGAAAAAATATTGGCGAAGCTACAATGTCATGCCAATCAGTGATGTAGATATGCATGAAGACATTGAACCTGATAAACCTAGATTTACCTTGATTAGAAAAATGAAATAAAGCGGGTCTAGAGGGATTCGAACCCTCGACAGCAGGATTAAGAGTCCTGTGCGCTACCTGGCTGCGCTATAGACCCACCAAAAAAAATATGCGCAGTGTCGTTATTAATCTTAAGTATGAAAAGAAACTAAAATTTAGTTTTGAGTTTTTGCTTCAATCTCATTGTACTTTTCAAGAATTGCTGTTAGTACTGTTGAGACTGGAACATCATTCATCTTTTTCTTTTCGGAAAGTAATTTTTGATATGCCTCTAGTGTGATGTATACTGGAATTGAACCGTTGCCTTCCAAAAGACCTCTAACATTGTATAGAGCAGTTTCCATTCCTCTTTCAGCAGATTTTGCAAATTTTGCTTTATCCATAATGGCACCTAATGGACCAAATGGCATCTCATAATCAACTGACATTGTTACTCTTGTGAGATTATTTCCTAATGATTTGAATTCATTAGTGATAGACCATTTTTTGAATGGACCTTCAATTTGTTTTGCTGAAATTTTTTCATTTCTGATAAATTCAGTTGTCTCACAATCCCACTCTAAGCGCTTTCCGCTAAAGTCACCGATAATTCTAAAGGTTGTACCTACACCCATGCCTTCTTTGATATCCATTGGAATGACAGTCATTCCTACTGAATCGTTCTTAATTTGGTCAGAGACGTGTTCAGGTCTTGCAAAATAAGTGAAGACATTCTCTACAGGTGTTTTAATATCGATTGATTTTGTAACGAGGGTCAACGAAATTTGTCTTCCCGATTTCCATTTAAAGGTTTTGAAGAATTTTAGATCTAAATTTGACTTGTATTATATTCATCTAGATGTTTTCAATAATATATGAAAAAACAGCGATCAATGATTATCGCCTCATTTGTTTTGATATTTTTAGCCTCAGGATTTTCTGAAGTTTACGCTCATTCAATGTTTAATTCCGCAGAAGAATTCGTTGGAGGTTATAGAGTTCAAGTAGCAACAGCTCCAGAGTTTCCTCAGATTGATGAACCTTCTCAGTTCATGGTTCGAGTTACAGAGGGATTTGAGTTTGAAGAAGTAGATAGATTCACAATGGGAATCAGAGTATTCTATAATGATCAACAGATCGATGCCATTCCGCCAACATCAATTGAAGGCTCGCATTGGGATTTTGACTATATTTGGCGAAATTCAGGAAATCACATTGTAAAAATTGATCTTTATGATATGAGTGAAGAAGGAGTACTCACATACACTTTCAATATGGGTACGCAGAGCCCATTTGGAGTAATTTTCATTGCCGCCATTACAGTAGGTGCATTAACAATGACTGGAGTTTTCATTTACATTTACATTCCAAAGTTTTTAAAAAAATCTAAGCTTTAGTAGTCATTGGAACTTTGGCAATCCTGAATGCAAAGATTGTCGTTAGTAACACCATAGAGAATAGTAAAATTCCCATACCAAGATGAATTGCAACAAGTAATGCATGCAGTTTAAGATCTATTACTAGAGCTCCTAACGTAATTTGTGTAATTACAAATGCAGTTGCCAAACAACTAGTTAGTTTTATTTTCCAAGTTGAATTTTTGTTGATTAATGCGGCAGCCATTGTTGCAATAACTAGAGCACCTGTTGTAGCAGCAGCCAATCTGTGGACCCACTCTATAAGATATTCTTCTGAAGGCATTACACCATTTGGACACAATGGCCACTCAGGACAGGTTAATCCCAATCCTGCTGCAGAAATGTAACCACCTAAGAACATCAATGAATAGAGAACTATCATTGTTGATAGGGCTAGGTATTGAATTGCCAAAATTACTCGACGATAAATGTTCCTTGCATTCCTTGTAATGCATGTCCTGGAACTGTACAGATGTAATAGTATGTACCAGGTGCACCTGCTAAGAAAGTAGTACTACCACCTTCACCTGGTTTTAGTGGACTAGACATTGATGCAATTTCAGAACCCCAAATTACATTGTTAAAGTCTTCAGGATTATTTACAACACCAAATGCATGGAATGATTTTCCATTGTTACTAGATGATATTGTAACTTCATCACCAGAGTTAACTCGAATTTCTGGATTGTGTCCATCTTCACCTGGTAATGCATTAAATGCTAAAGTTCTAAAATCAGATGACTCTACAAAATTTAATTCAAATTCATGAGAAACTCCAGTAGGACCTGCAGCTACACCACTAGAGGAACCACCAGTAGCAGGACCTACAATTATCTCACCAACCATTCCTTGTTCTCTGTGTCCTGGAACAGTACAAATGTAATAGTATGTACCTTCTTCACCTGCAATAAATTCACTTGAACCAGATTCACCAGCTTTTAATGGATTTGATGCAGATGCGACTTCAGTTCCTGGAATGATTCCAGCGAATCCTTCATCAGCTTTTGTTACACCAAATGCATGGAATGATTTTCCACCGTTTTCAACATTAAAGACTACTTTATCACCAACACTCATGTTAATTGTTGGATTATTTCCTGGTTCACCGGGTAATGCATTAAATACCAAATTTCTAAAGTCCGCAGATTCCAAGAAAACTAAATCTTGTGTAATTGTTTTTCCAGTTGCTACAGCTGGACCAGATGACTCAACTGAACCTGCCATCATTGCTACAACTGGTGCTGGTTGAGATATCCAGTAATCCCATAATGAAAAGAAAATTGCACCACCAACTATGCAAATGCCTAGCATGATTGCCATCATTTTTCCAGTTCTGGCTGGCGTTGTTCTGTATACGTTTTGTTCGTGACTCATTTTTTATTTCTCCTAGTGATGTGGGTTCTTTGCCTCAAATGGATAGTAGTATCTTCCACCTACACCGAATGGGTCTTCAATGTTTGCAGGTTTACCTTTTCCAGCACTGTAAATCATGTTTGCAAGGAATATTGCCATACTGACACCAATAATCATTGCACCAATTGATGCAATTTGGTTCATTGTGATCCATTCTGGAATTGGAGGATAATCGTAAATTCTTCTTGGCATTCCGTATAGTCCCAAAACGTGTTGGGTAAAGAATACCATTACAGTTCCGATAAATGACATTACAAAGTGAACTTTACCCATTGTTTCATTATACATTCTACCAGTAACATATGGGTACATGTAGTAAAGATAACCAATTGAACCAAATGCGATTGTTCCCATGACAAATAGATGGAAGTGTCCAACTACCCAATAGGTATCGTGAGTTGTAAAGTCTAAAGGCATTGCAGCATTTGCTACACCTCCTGCACCTGCAGAGAAGAACAATGCAATTCCACCAATTGCCCACATCATTGGTGTAGAGAATCTAATTCTACTATTCCACATTGTTGCTACAAAGTTAAAGACATGAAGTGCTGATGCTGGAACGGCAGCTAATGTACCTACCATAAAGACAGTCTTTTCTGTAAAGGACATTCCTGTTGCATACATGTGATGAGCCCATGATGAGAATCCTACAATAGATAATAAAACAAATGCAGTAATTCCTGATTGATAACTGTGAATTGGTTTTCTTGAAAATCTTGGAATAATTTCATACATCATACCGATTGCTGGAATAACTAGTACATACACTTCTGGATGGAATGTAAACCAGAACAAGTGAGCATATGCAATTGGATCTCCACCCATTGCAGGATTGAAAAATCCAGAGACTCCCAATCTGTCTGTAAGTAACATCAAGAGTGCTGCTGCAAAGGTTGGCATTGCAACTAAAATGATTAATGATGAAGTCAAAAATGACCATGCCAATAATGGAACTTGTCCCAAAGACATGTCAGGGTGTTTGCATCTCATTATTGTTACAACAAAGTTAATTGAACCAAGAATTGAAGAAATACCCAAAATCTTTAATCCGAAAATCCACATGTCTGCTGCTGGACCTGGAGCACTAATGATAGAATATGGTGGTGTTGCATACCATGTAAAGTCTGCAAAGCCTAACCAAATGAGTGCACCTGCTGGTGGAATTAACCAAAATGCAATTGCATTTAGTTTTGGATAAGCCATATCTTTGTATCTGACCATGATTGGAACGAAATAGTTTCCTACTGCAGATGCAAATGGAATGATAAACAAAAAGATCAATGTTGTACCATGAACAGTAAACATTCTGTTAAATGTCATGGCATCGCCAATGATTTGGGAACCTGGTAAGAATAATTCAGCTCTAATTGCAAGAGCTAGTGCACCACCAAGGAACAAGAATCCCAAGGACATAATCAAGTATAGTAAACCTACATCAGTGTGATGTGTTGAAAACATTATTTGCCAAATTGGACGTGGTTTTTGAAGTTCCAGTACCATTAGTTAACTCCTCCATTTGATTGTGATAAAAGGGTTGTCAAGATGATGGATCCTCCACAATTAATTTTCCTCTCATGTTATAGTGAATTAATCCACAGTATTCTCTGCATTGAATGTCATGCTCACCTGCTTTATCAGGAGCAAACCATACATGATTTACTCTACCTGGGATTGCATCCATTAATACTACATAATCATGAATATTAAAAGAATGATTGACATCTTTGGAGGTCACTTCAAATTTGTAAGCTTTACCAGTTTCTACATGTAATTCACCGATCTCTTTAGTTCCATCTTCATGTTCAAAGGTCCAAAACCATTGTTGACCAGTGACTTTGATCACGTGTGCATCTTCTGGATAATGTTCTACTAGTCTTTCTGCTTCCCAAGCTTCGGCACCTACCCAACACATTAGTGCAATTACTACACCAACATAGATCCATTCAGGCCATGCAGAGTGTGCCATCTACCAATCAGTCCCCTCATATGGAGTAGGTTTGGCTTTTGGATGGGATTCTCTAAATCTCCATACTTGCCAGATAATGGTTCCAGAGACTACTGCACCTACTACAAATGCTATAGTCATCATTCTAAAGAATAAATTCCAAATTACTACACGTCTATCAAGATATTCACCTGGTTCATCACCTGCAGCAAATGCATATTCAGCAACAGGAATTACTACTAGAACCGCCAAAACTGCTAAAAGACCAATTACGCCCTTCATAGTGAATATTTCAATTCGCCTTAGATTTCTATATAAGAGTTTACAAAAAATGGACTTAGTAATTCTGATCGAATCGAGAGGGATGCATCAAATTGATGGCTGACAAAGAAAATGTCTTGTTTGACTCACGAAATAGATTCAATGAAGCATTTGCAATAATCAAACTAAATAGGTTCTGAGGAGAGAGATCAACCACGGTAGAGATCATTGCCTTGATGGGATCCATGTGAGTAACTAGAACTACATTCTGATCCTCGTGTTTTTCAATTACATGATCTACAATACTTTTTACGCGTTTTTTGACTTGGTCAAAGGTCTCCACACCATTATGAGCAATTTCTAGATCACCATTGTAAAATTTCTCAAAAACATTTCCGCGTTCAGAGATAATCTCACTATAGCTTTTTCCAGTAAATTTTCCCATATCAAGTTCAATTAGTCTATCATCAATTGTTACATCAATAGAGTTTTTTTCACCTACAATCTCGGCAGTATGTTTTGCCCTTTGAATTGGACTAGAGTAAATTGCACCAATTTTCATATGAGTAAGTAATTCTGCTGCATGTTGTGCTTGAGAAATTCCAGTTTCAGTAAGAGGAACACCTTCTGTTCTTCCAGCTAAAATTTTATCAACATTATTTTTTGCCTGACCATGTCTTAGAAAAATAATTTGTCCCAATCTGAGACTCGTGTAAATAGAGATAATAATAACATTATCTGTAAAAAAACATGAAAGTAGGAATTATTGGTGGAACAGGCGGAATGGGAAAAGGATTTGCTCTAAGATGGGCAATCAATAATCAAGTAATAGTTGGCTCTAGAGATGCTGGACGTGCATCAGAGGCAGCTGAAGAATATTCAAAGATTGCAAATGAATCATTTGGAAATATCAAAGGAAGTATTACTGGAACAGACAATGTAACTGTTGCAAAACAAAGTGATGTTTTGATCTTGTCAATTCCTTATGAAAATATTGATGCAGTATGTTCTGAAATATTACCTCAAGTAAGTGATAATTGTGTTGTAGTTTCACCAATTGTTCCAATGACAAAGACTGATGTAGGTTTTGAATGTGTTGCAATCAAAGAGAATAAACCATTCTCATACAAACTTGTCTCAAATCATATGAAAAATAAATCAAAAATTGTTTCTGCATTTCATGTAATATCTGAAAAAAAATTAATCAATCCAACATTGGAACTTGATTATGATATCTTTGTTTGTGGTGATGACAAAGATTCAGTTGCAATTGTAAACACACTGATAGATGAAATTAAAGGTCTAAGATCAATTTATCTTGGACCTCTTGAATTATCTTATCTTGCAGAAATGTCAACACCTCTGCTTCTCAATGCAATGATTCAAAATAAGATCAAAAATCCTGGAATCAAAATCATCTAAAATTCATACTAATGAGCCACGAATATTATAGGCGAGGCAAAAATTGGTTCACAGCCATTGGAACCATGTTTTGTATCATGGCAACAATTGTGCTTGCAAGACAGATACTAGTATGGGGATTTGATTTTGTTGAAGAGTTTCTCTTTAATGCTGAAATAACAAATGAAAAAGTGTCAGTTGCAATGCTTGCATTTGGATTCATTATGATTGGATTAGGATTTAGAAAAAATGTCAAAGCAAGATGAATTTTTAAAAAAACAAAAGATTTTGCATCTGGCAACTATTGGAAAAAATAAAACCCCACATATTGTTCCAGTTTGGTATAGATATTCTGCAAAAAAAATTTTCATTGGAGCAAATACTAGAACTCAAAAAGTAAAAAATATTCAAAAAAATAATAAAATTTCATTTTGTGTTGATCAGGGAATTAATTCTCCAATTTATGGTGTGATGGGTCAAGGAACTGCAAATTTAATTTTAGAACAGAACAAGATTAATCCTATTGCAAAAAAAATTCTTTTGAGATATTTTAAATCAATGAATAATAAATCAGCAAAAGAGTTGTTTGAAGATACTAATTGTATTATTGAAATAATTCCTGAAAAAATTACAGTTTGGAGTTATTGAGATACAAATTCTTCAATCTTGTTCATTGCAGATTCCAAAATTTCCATTTTAGGAAGATAAACCAATCTAAAGTGACCATTGCCATATTGTTCACCAAAACCAGAACCATGAACAGTCAAAACACCTTTTGATTCAAGTAATTTTGTAACAAATTCTTTGTCGTTACCAAATCTTTTGTCTTCAATTTTTGGAAATGCATAAAATGCACCCTTGGGATTTGGACATGACAATCCAGGCATTTCGTTTAATCGTTTGATTACAAAGTCTCTGTGTTTTTTAATTTCGGAAACAAAGTTAGAGATATAGTCTTGTGGTCCACGTAATGATTCCAAAGCTGCATGCTGAACAGGTAGGCTAGTTGCAATTCTGACTCTGGCTAATTTTGGTAAATTCTCACGCAAAGCATCTAACTTTGAAGAGTTGTTAAATGCAATGTAACCTATTCTCCAACCAGACATTAAATGAACTTTGGAGAATCCATTTAGAACAATTACAGGTGAATCTCCAGCAACTTTACCAATTCCAACAAATTCCTGATCAAAGATAATTTGGTCATAGATTTCATCGCAGATAATATACAAATTATTTTGATTTGCAATGTTTACAAGTTCTCTAAGTGATTTTTCATTAAAGACAACACCAGTAGGATTGTTTGGACTGATAAGACAGATTGCAACTGTTTTTGGTGTTATTTTTGATTTAATGTCTTCAATATCAGGAGTAGAGTTTTCTAAATCAACTGCAAACTCTACGGGGTTACCACCGTGCAATCTCACATAGGAAGCATATGGTGGATAATATGGTCCAGGTAATAGTACTTCATCTCCTTCTTCAACAATGGAGGATATCACCATGTCGAGTCCTTCAGAGACACCATTTGTAATTAAAATTTCATCAGCAGAAATAGACAATCCTTTGGCATTTTCTTTTTTTGCTATTTCTTGTCTTAATTCCAGTAAACCCTCTGATGTAGAGTAATAATTTTCTCCATTCTTGATTGCATCAATTAATGCTTGTTTAACATTATCTGGAGGTTGAAATCCATATTGAACAGGATCACCAATATTGAGATAATCTACTTGCATTCCTTTTTGTTGAACTTTTCTAGCAGCAAGAACAATATCACGAATTGCGTATTCAACTCCTGCAACTTTTTTTGAAACTTTCACTGCAATAAGACAGATTTTTAGGCCTGTTAAATTCTTACTTGTTTGGACTCGTAGCACAGTCTGGATAGTGCGGGCGGCTTCGAACCGCCAGGTCGAGGGATCGAAGCCCTCCGAGCCCTTCGTTTCTTTTATTAAATGAAGAAATTTTTTCTCAATAGAGTTGATAGTTTCCCCATTCAAAATTGGAATATGTCTAGTAATTGTAGGAATGATTTGGATTTCAATGGTATTTGTAGAAAATCAAATTATTTTTGAGAAAATTTCTTTGAATCAATCAAATTCATATCAAATTTCATCAGAGTTTTATGGAAAAGATATTGGATTTTACAAAGTATACATGCCTGATTTTAGTGGAGAGGAGATTTTCATCCAAATTTTAGACATTAGTGAAAATGTGATTAAAGAAGAAAAAATAAAGACCAAAATGTCAGTAGGATATTTTGATTACTCTCAAGACGGCAAATATTTTCTCAAAGTGACTAATTTAGCAAAAAATAAAGTGAATTTAGAAATGGAGTTAGGTGATACAAATTCAAAACAAATGACAGGACCAGGTATCACGATATTTGTTGGAATTTTAGTGCTTATTGTGTTATCATTTTTTAAAATAAAAAATTACAATATTGCGCAACCAGATGAAAATATCTCATAGACTGGAATGCATTGTATTACATGACCAAAAATCAAAACTAGATTGAATCCAAGCCAAATTGTAAAGAACAAAAATGTAATTATTGAAAATGGTAATAGAATCTTTAATCTAGAATTTTCACGATTTTTTAATAATATCAAACCACCAAGTGAACCTAAAACTAGACCTAATTCAAGCGGTTGATGAGACCAAGAAATTAAACCATCTATTCCAAATAGATCATGGGAAAGCGAATCGCCAAATCCTGAGACTAGTTGTAAAATAGCACCAATAGTTACAAGATGAATGCCATTTTTGAAACTTTTTGAAAGTGGTTTTTTGAAAATTTGTATTTTACCTAAAAATGCAGCAAAGGCAGTCATAGATACTCCAAAATATACGATTACATGTGATGGACTCCAAAAAAACTCTGGCTCATTTAGTAAATGAGATATTGCATCCCAAAACCCTGCAGAGACAGTAATGACTGGTCCAAGTACTGAAAGTAAAATTACTAGAGAGATCTGATTTTCAAATTGAATAAATTTTGAATTGTAAATTTTTTGAATTAATTTCATAGATGTCAAGATTTATGAAAAAAATGGCATATTAGAAAATTTTGACTTGAAAAATATTCACTTGAGAGTAAATTTATCAATTAACTTATTAGATCTAATGTTTTAGAATTTTCATGAGTCCAGGAATTGGATTAATGAAGAGAAGATTAGAAAAAGAAAAAGATGCAATTGCACTTGGAATTTCGGCAATTGCTAAAAAATATGATGTTAAACCAGAAATTCTTCAAGTGTTAGAGACAAAATATGATGATGATTCTGGAGATTGGTATGTTGCATTAGGATGGGAAGAAAAAAGGGCTATTGTTCAAATGGATTCAGTTCATGCTACGATTATTGATATTAAAGAAATTTAATCATCCTTTTTCACATTAATGCATTATGAAAGCTATTGTTTTAGGAGGTTCCAGAGGAATTGGAAAGGCTATTGCAGAGTCACTTGAAACATTAGAAATTGAAGTTTTTGCAGCATCAAAAAATGATATAGATACATCAAATATTGATAATGTAAGGAAATTTGTCAATGATTTCCCTATAACAGATATTCTAGTACTAAATACCGGAGGTCCTCAACCAAAACCATTCGAATCAATTACTGAAGAGGATTGGAAAAAATATCATAATCAGTTATTTTTAGGATTTGTAACAATTTTACAAAATATCAAAATTGAAGATGGCGGATATATTTTCCTAATTAGTTCAAATGTGATTAAAGAGCCAAATTCTAAATTAATTATTTCTGCTGCATACAGAACTGCATTTGTGGAAATTTTCAAAGTTTTGAGTAAAGAATATGCAAAAAGAAGTATCAGTTGTATCAATATTGCACCAGGTCCAATCAATACAGACAGAACAAAAGAGTTGGTAGAAAATATTGAAGAATTTAAAAAAACTCTTCCAATGAATCGATTGGGAGAACCAAAAGAAATAGGAGATTTTGTAAAATCAATTGTTCAAAATAAAATAAAATATCTTTCAGGCGTAACGATAAATTTTGACGGTGCTAATTCAAATTCAATTTTTTAAAATAATTTTTTTATGATTTCTCATTTAGAACAATTAATCCGCCGTCTCGCAATTGTTGTAACAACTGCATGACTTCTTTTTCTACTTGTTTTCTTTGCAAACCAGTTTGTTCAGCAAAAACTTGAACTAAATCAGTAACCTTTCTTTGTCCATTACAGGATTTCCAAAAATCAACAATTGCTTGATTAACCATAAATCCTTGTTCATGTTCATTAGCTAAGACCATAGAACCATCTTCTTGCTGGACCAATTTACCAACACCTTGAGGTAAAGCAGTTTCATAGTTAATTGGTGCAGGGGTATTCATATCTGCACTCATTTTTTTAATTTTTAATTTTCCTTCTTCAGTCATTTTATCCATTGACCATGGAGGATCCCATACAATGTCAATTTTTACATTATTTACTCCAGGAACTTTTTTAACAAATCTTGTTGCATCAGAAACCAAGGTTTCATGCAAAGGACAACCCTGAGTAGTCATTGTCATTTTGATATTAACATCGTTATTTTCAGCCACGTCAATTCCATAAATTAATCCCATTTCGACAATATTGAGTGGAACTTCAGGATCCATGCATTGTTTAAGTGAATCTTCAATTGCCTGAGAGGTTACTGTAGGCATATTAATTAAAATTGAATAAAATCAATAAAAACTTTCTAATTGTTAGCTTCAAATAATTTAGGAATCGATTCCTCATAGGGTGCAGTTGCAACCCCTTTTTCAGTAATAATTCCTGCAATTAATTCAGGAGGAGTCATATCAAAAGCAGGATTAATTACGTTTATTTCATCAGGTGCTGTCTTTTTACCACCAATTCCAGTAACTTCATCACCTTTTCTCATCTCAATAATGACATCTTCAGCTCTTGTTTGAAGATCTATTGTAGATAATGGTGCTGCAACATAAAATGGGATTCCATGTTGTTTTGCCATGGTTGCCACTTGATATGTTCCAATTTTATTAAAAACATGACCTGTTTTTACAATTCTATCTGCACCAACAACAACTTTGTTAACCAATCCATTTGCCATTGAATAACCTACAGCAGTATCAGGAATCAAACTTACATCAAATCCATCATGTTTTAATTCAAAAGCAGTTAATCTGGAACCTTGTTGAATAGGTCTAGTTTCAGTTGCAATCACTTTGACATTTTTTCCACTTTCTCTGGTAGCTCTAATTACACCAAGAGCTGTACCATAAGCAACAGTAGCTAATGCGCCTGCATTACAATGAGTCATTATTGTATCGTTATCATCAAATAATTTAGATCCATTCTTCCCCATAGCTTTGTTAATTTCAATATCCTCATCAGCCATTTTTTTTGCTTCTGTAATCACTAAATCCTTTATTTCTTCTACAGAATTTCCAGTTTTTGCAATATTCATGATTTTTTCCAAACCCCAACCAAGATTTACAGCAGTTGGTCTTGTTGCAAAAAGAATTTTTTTAGCATTTTCTAAATCTGAAATTAATTCCTCTTTTGATACTGCTCTACTTTGTAAAACTGCCAAAGCTAAACCAAAAGCACCTGAAACACCAATTGCAGGTGCACCTCTGACAATTAGAGTTTTTATTGCATGTGCAACTTGATTAAAATCATCATATTCCTCAAAAACAAGCTCATTAGGTAACTTGGTTTGATCAATCATTACAACTTTATTATTTTTCCATTCAACAGTTCTCAATGAAGAATCATTATTCATATCATTCACAAATTGACTATTTTAAGACATTATTAAAATCAAGTGTTATATGGAAAATAGTCATCAATAATTTATGATTGATTATCAATCGTTAAAAAAAATTGATTCTAAAGAAATGCACAAAACATATGATAAATGGTCAGAAATTGCTTTTGAAGCATACAAAAAACCAATAAAGAAAATCAAATTTGAAAAAACATCACATCTTGTATTTGCAGGGAGGGGAGGTTCGGGTGCAATCGGAGATA
>VMBT01000256.1_pt1 | contig 35934 bp, 31 predicted proteins | sample 4404301 | NCBI WGS metagenome assembly VMBT01 (sample SAMN12238535, study PRJNA552566) | marine metagenome | isolation source: Coastal seawater | place: USA: coastal Georgia, Sapelo Island | collected 2008-08/2009-08
TCTCTCGGCAATGCGTATGGTAGTTTGAATCAATATGAGGAGTCGGTAAAGGCTTTCAACAAGGCTATTAAGTTGAAACCCAACGACTACACGTACTACTTGAATCGTGGGGTGACTCATGGTCGGGTAGGAAATGATTCGCTGGCCTTGTCGGACTTTGAAAATGCACTTCGACTATCGCCATCCTGGGAAAAGGTCGGTATACTCAATTATATAGTCACTGCTGCTTTCCAATCACGGCAAAACCAAAAGGGTATTGATGCATTGATCGGACTCACGGCGCTACAACCGAACAACGTGAATCTATACCAACGCTTGTATCAGGTGTATTCCCAATTGGGAGATGCAGAGAATGCAGCAAGAATGGAGCAAAAGCTCCGGGAAATGGGTGCTACTCCAACTCCTCAATGATCTAGTTTTCGGCTAAATATTCATGGACGAACTTGATCGCCATCGACCCTTCTCCGACCGCTTAAGCCACCCGATTCATGGCTCCTGCTCTCACATCACCGGCAGCGAATATTCCGGGAACACAGGTCTCCAGCATATACGGATCCCGTTCGCGCTTCCAGAATTGATGGTAATCCGGATGCTTCATTAGCCCATTTCCGGTCTCGAGGAATCCGCGATCGTTCTTGACCACGTCAATGCTCAACCATTCCGTGACCGGTTTGGCCCCAATGAAGATGAACAGCGCACCTGCTTCTTTTTCGTATTCCTCACCGCTCTCATTATTTCTGAGAACAAGAGATTGCAATCGGTCGACTCCTTTGGCCTCCAGCAATTCGGTATGTCCGTGAACCTCAATATTCTCTGTTTGATCGATCTGGTCGATCAGGTACGATGACATACTTGGGGTCAAATCTGGTTTGCGTATGATAATGTGCACGCTGCGGGCAAATTTGCTCAAATACATAGCTGCTTGCCCGGCACTATTACCTCCTCCCACTACATATACATCTTCATTTCTGCAGGCTCCTGCTTCAGTGGTAGCTGCGCCGTAATACACTCCCGCTCCCGTGAAGTCGTCAACTCCTGTGGTGATGATCACCGATCTTGTATTGACAGTAGTATCATCCGACAGGTGAAGTATCTTGTAGTTGTCGCTCAGTTCGATCTGCTTCACTTCCTGAGGCAGTAAGAATTCGATCCCGAAGCGGGTAGCCTAGGTGATCGCTCGGCGGCTTAATTCTGCTCCGCTCAATCCCTTCGGGAATCCGAGATAGTTCTCGATACGCGAGCTCGTCCCAGCCTGTCCGCCAGGTGCTCGTTTCTCGATGAGGACCGTTTGCAATCCTTCACTTCCGCCGTAAACGCTTGGTGCCAATCCGGCCGGACCGGCACCAATGATCGCTACGTCGTACATAGGCTGACTGGCTTTCACCTCCATCCCGATCTTCTTCCCTACTTCGGAGCTTGGAGGGTTTTTCAATACCGATCCATCTTCAAAACTGAGCGCCGGTAGGTCGCTCATTTCGAGCTCATGAAGTTTCATGAACTCATCGGCCTCGGGATCGTTCTCAACGTCGATCCACTTGTACGGGATCAGGTTTCCCGACAAGAAATCTTTGATCGCATGAGAGGTTGGTGACCACTGGTAACCGATGATCCGAATTCCTTTGAACGGAGGGATATAGTTACTACTCCACTCATCGAGTTGATCGTGGATGACCGGGTACAGTTTTTCCTCAGGTGGATCCCACGGCTTCATTAAGTAGTAATCGAGCTGAACGTCATTGATCGCTTTTATAGCTGCTTCTGTGTCGGAATATGCCGTCAGGAGGATTCTCTTTGCATCCGGATAGAATTGGCGTGCTTTTTCGAGGAAATCCACTCCGAGCATCTCGGGCATTCTTTGGTCCGAAAGGAACAGGGCTACTTCTTCCCCTTTCTTCTTGAGCTCTTCGAGAGCTTCCAGGGCCTCATTGGCCGATTCTGTGGCCAGGAGTCGATAGTCTTTACGAAATTCTTTTCGCATGTCGCGTTGCACGCTCTTCAGCACCGCAGGGTCGTCATCGACCATGAAAATTATTGGTTTCGTCGCCATGTTCTATCCGTTTTTAGGTATGCAGATCTTGAATTCGGTATTTCCCGGTTCAGACTTTACATACACTTGTCCGTTGTGTTTATCGTGAATAATGGTATGAACCAATTCCAATCCGAGTCCGGTTCCTTTTCCAATATCCTTGGTGGTATAAAATGGATCAAAAATTCGATCCAGAACATCTTCCGGTATTCCTGTACCCGAATCCCGAACTGCTACATTTATGAACTCCTCATCATGATGTGTTTCAATGACCAATTTTCGATCTTCTGAATCCTCCATTGCATCAATAGCATTGTCGATCAAGTTGGTCCACACTTGGTTCATCTCACTTGGTAATACATTAGCCTCGAGCGGCCCATCGATGAAGTTCTCCTCTAATTCGATGTTCATTTTACGGAATTTGTGGTTGAGCATCGTGATCGTGCTCCTGATTCCGTCGTGAAGGTCGGTCTTGTGTTTCTCCGATCCTCGATCCATGTGTGTGTAACTCTTGATGCTCGTCACGAGGTCGTTTATGCGTTGTGAGGCATCGCGTATCTCGCTCACCAGTTTTTCCGTTGTGAGGAGTTGTTTGTACCAGCGCAAAACGGGCTGTAAGTCATCACTCCCTACGATCTGCTTGACCTTCTCCAACTCTTCTTCTCCGATACCGTATTCCACAAAGTCTTCCGACATTTCCTCGCTTCCTTCAATATTCTGATCGTCGAGCCAATCCAGCAGGTCGTCTTCCTTTTCAGTCCGCTCCATCATGTTCAAATTGCGAGGCCCCTCCTTGATCCGATTGAACAGGATATCATTGACGGCATCCACTTTGGTCTCATCCATGATCACCTTGATCACTCTTTTGAACGCTTCAGGTTGAAAGCCGAGATGCTTGGAAAGCTCCTGTGCACTTCTCACCACTGCGGCTGAAGGATTGTTTAGTTCATGGGCCAATCCTGCACTGAGTTTACCTAAAGCCATCATCTTCTCATTCTGTTGGCGTTGTTTGGTAAACATCCTGATCCGGGAACTCATTACATGAACAAATGCCGTCGTGAGAGTTTGATATTAAAGTCTTAGGAATCTCGCGGAAAATTCATGTGCCGAATCGCCGGGCCTCATCTAGCGGGGTAGATGTTATCTACCCCGATGAATCCAGAATCCGCAGACCTATTTAATGCTCAATCAGTATGCAGATGTCCGTTGAGGAGGACCATTTTTAATCCATTCTGCCATCTAACGGGATAGATATCATCTACCCCTATGAATTCGTGACTATAAACCGAAACGCCGTGAGAGTTTGATGTTGAAGTCTTTGGAATCTCGCGGAAAATTCATATGCCGAATCGTTAGGCCTCATCTAGCGGGGTGGATGTTATCTACCCCTATGGCTAAAGCGCTCTTAGTTTTTATTGAGCGTTCAACCAATCTAGACGTCTGTTGAAGAGGTCCAATTATTAATCCATGATGCCATTTTAGAGGGGTAGATACCATCTACCCCTCCCCTGAACCTTCACCACAATCCACTCAATGATGCTCTGCTTGATTATGAATGTAATGTATAAGCGCTTTGAGACGAGACTTGTCTACCGTATGCAAGCTATAGCCTCTCTGCCATGAAAAATCCACGAGATGAGGAGAGATGCCTTTGATCTCCCTGGAGGATATGCGCTTTAAATCTCTGACAAAATCAGATATCGTCGAGGTTATTGGCGCATGACATAACAGGTGGACGTGATCGAAATATCCTCCGAATGCTATTGGTTGAACTCCCAACTCTTGACACAACCTAAAAAAGACGCGATTCAAATACCCCATATGTCGGTGGTGGAGTATTGGCCGATGGTGTTTAGTTGAAAAAGTTAGGTGAATATATGCTTGAAGATAGTTTCTGTACACCAGACAAAATTGTGGTGAAAGACCTAATTTTTGCTCGCGCTAAAACTGCATTGTGGTGCACTTATTGCATTTTACTTTCATCGAAAAAAGCCCTGCCCTTGCCAAGCAACAGTAATTCTGATCGCATTTTTTAATTCCTTTGCGCCGCCTTAAATAAGGAATCATGAAAAAATTATTGTTGTTGAGCGCTGCTGCGATAGGATTCACACAGTGCCAGAAAGGACTTAATCAAGAGCAAAATATGGACGAGAAAGAAGTCGTAGCGTTTGATGTCAATCACATGGATAGTTCTGTCTCTCCTTGTGAGAATTTCTACACGTATGCGATCGGAAGTTGGCAAAAGGACAACCCCGTTCCTTCAACGGAAAGCAGGTGGATGGCTTTCAACATCCTTCACGATGAGAACAAGAAAAAGCTTCAAGGAATTCTGGACGAAATGTCCCAGCTTGAAGATGCGGCCAAAGGATCTGATGAGCAATTGATCAGAGATCTGTACCTAAGCGCGTTGGACACGAACGGCAACACGGAAATTGGACTCGCACCCCTGAAACCTTTCTTGGAAAAGATCAATGCTATCAGCACAGTGGCTGACTTGAACCGTACGTTGGGAGAGTTGGCGCCAAATGGAATTGGTGGCCCGATGGGTATCTATGTGACTGTAGACCGCAAGAACAGTAATGCCTATGTTGTGGGTGCATCACAATCCGGATTGAGTCTTCCTGATCGCGATTACTACCTCAGCGATGACGCCAAAATGGTTGACATCCGTCAGAAGTACGTGAATCATGTGAACCGAATTTTCAGTCTGGCAGAAATGCCTTCAGAAGGGATCGGAGAGCGTGTGCTGGCACTGGAGACCAAGATCGCCGACATCAGCTGGCCTCGTCAGGAGCTGCGCATAGCTGAGAAAACTTACAATCGATATGTACTCACTGAATGGAATGAGGGTCTTGACAATATTGACGCTGCCATTTTCATGGAAGCTGCCGGCTATCCGCAAGTAGATGAGATCGTAGTTGGTCAGCCTTCATTCTTTGAGAAAATGGACGAACTTATGTCGGAGATCCCATTGGAAGAATGGAAGACCTGGATGACCTGGAAGGTCCTTCGTTCGTACTCCTCAGCTATCAATGACGAATTTGAGAAAGCCAGCTTCGAATTTTACAGCACGGAATTGCGTGGTGTGAAGGAAATGAAACCGAGAGATGAGCGGATCCTTGAGCGCATCGACGGTAACATGGGTGAACCTTTGGGTAAGCTTTTTGTGAAACAATATTTCCCACCTGAGTCCAAAGAATATGTGGCTGAAATGATCGAGAATCTTCGCTCTGCGTATCGCGAGAGCATCAACAACCTCGATTGGATGGGTGACAGCACGAAAGAAAAAGCATTGAAGAAGCTCGATGCCTTCACATACAAGATCGGGTATCCTGACAAATGGGAAGATTACAGCTCCCTGCAGATCAGCCCGAAAGGATATGTAGGTAACCTGATCAACATCCGCAATTTCGGATATAGGCTGATGCTTGATAAGCTAGGCAAACCGGTTGACAAAGAGGAGTGGCATATGAATCCACAGATGGTGAATGCGTACTATAATCCTGTTGGAAATGAAGTAGTGTTCCCGGCCGGGATCCTCCAACCACCATTCTTCCATCCTGAGTTCGATGCATCCATTAACTATGGCGGTATCGGAGCAGTGATCGGTCACGAATTCACTCATGGATTTGACGATCAGGGAAGCAAGTACGATTGGGATGGTAACATGAACAATTGGTGGACTGAAGAAGACCGCTCAAGATTTGATAGTCTTGCAAGGGTGCTGGTAGACCAGTTCAATGCAGTCGAAGTATTACCCGGAAAACACATCAACGGGACCATGACACTGGGAGAGAATATTGCCGACTTAGGTGGCTTGACGCTTGCTTATGGTGCCTTGAAAATGCATCTCAACGGGCAGGAGTCTGAACCGATCGACGGTTATACCTGGCAGCAACGATTCTTCCTTGGATGGGCTAATGTGTGGAAGGGAAATATCACCGAAAAGGAATTGGAAAATCGTCTGTTGACGGATTATCACTCTCCTGCTGAATACAGAGTCCGAGTGCCTCTTCAAAACTTGTCTGAATTTCAAAATGCATTCAGCTGTGAGCCACCGGTTGACCTGAAGACTGTGAAGATCTGGTAGAAGATCGTTTTTACTGATACATAAGAGCCGGCGACTGATAGTTGTCGGCTTTTTTATTGAATATAGTAGATAAAATAAGTCCCTCGCTGAAGTATCAGATCCATCCCCTGCTTGTTCAATTCTTTCGTAGCTAGGATGTGCGTGATGCCATTTCCTCTGAGATTATCTAACCGGGTGACATCCAGCTTGTGGTAGTAATGATTAGCCTGAAAAAACTGGTGGAAACCGGATGCCTGGACGTCAAAGTCTCCGTAGACCAATGTTAGTCTATCATACCACTTATCCATGAATTTTGGATAGTGTAGTATCGATTTGAAAGAGACGAATAAAGGAGCATGAGAGGCGAACTGGAAACCAGTGATATGAATTGGCTGAATGACCAAGTGTTCTTTGCTTCCCATCTCCTTTCTGAAATCGTGACCGATCTGTACAAGGTCCGGATCGGTTGAATTCGTGTATGAGAAATTACCCGGCTGCATCCACAGCGCACCACATGCAAGGAGAGTGACAACGATTAACGAAAGGGTCGTCCAACGGTCGAGCAACTCTACTCGGATCTTATTCATGAACGATACCAGAGCAATCCCAAACCACAAACGGATCCAAATGCTGGATTTAAACCACTGTGTTTTGGCGATCAACTCCGCTTCGAACACCTCAACACCAAGCCAGTAAATCGCCATGCCTACCAAGGTCACACCCAGCCATGCGACAATACCCTTGTGCCTTTTGAACATCCAAGCAGTCAACAGGAACATTGCAACCATTAAGACCATATCCATAAGCGGAAATTGGGATGGCAAGTAGTGATGTGGGTTTCGAAATCGGAACATCAGGTCAAAGTAGGAATGGACTCCTTCTCCTCCCGATTTCAACATGAACAATCCTGTCAGAACACCTACACCAATGACCGAATTGACCAAGGCCAACACGGAGGATCTACTTCTCAGTGAATGCGAATCGCTGAACATCCAATACGCGATCACAAGCACAAGCGCTTGAATCCCCACGAGAGGATGAAATAATGTGCAAACTATGAGTATAAGCGGGAGCCATGCATATCTCTTGGATACTACTATGTATAGAGCGAGAACAGCGAATAGCAATCCTAATGACTCACTGATAAAATGGGCACTGTATAGATCATTCGCCCCGGGAGAATGAGCGTAGAACGCAAAGACTACCACAAGTGGCAAGAAGAAATTCCAGTTTGATGATAAGAAGCTGTCTCCAATTCGGATGATCAAGACGAACATGGCCAGGTAGACGAGCAGGTGTGAAATAAAAAATGCCAGCGGTAGCAATGACTCACTAAATAAAGACATGAGTTCCACAAAGGCGGTCCTGACTGACCATTCTCCACCGGAAGAAGCGATCAAAAAATCCGTGCTCAGCCCGGTATTTCCTTGAGCATACAGTATCTGACCCAGAACTTCCTCCTGGTCGCCATCACCAAAATGGTAACTAATTCGCCACACCAGCGCCGAATAACACGCAATAGCTGCCAGGAGATATTTATACCAATTCGATCTCACCCGGAACGAAGGTATATGAGAAGGATTACATATCCCCGATGTCAGAAAAATTGAGTCTCTCTCAGATTACTGTTCTGAACGGTTGGAGAGGATACAGGTCCGTTTGCGTCCAAACTGCTTCAGTTTCTTGGAGGGGATTTCGAGACGTCGTAATTTGTCTATGGGGAGGCGGGTAGCTCTCCCGCCACCGTCCATAGGCCTCCATGAATGATCAAATAGCGCATGGTCAATGCCAACGCTGAATACCTGCCGGAATGCTCAATTCGAGATGATTCTCCTTCGGTGGTATCGGACAAGAAAAACGATAATTATATGGGCAATACGGATTATAACGGTTTGCAGCTACCCGAAGGTGGCGATTTCGAAGCACTTCATTGTCAATTTAGCACCATAGTTAATTAGAAGCACAAAAATTAAAATAACCCACAACCGCCCCACTTGCGGGTAGGTGCGGTTATGGGCTGGTTTTGATTATTAATTTTCTTCTCTCTTTCTAATTGCAAGTGGAATAGCAAATTTTGGTAAAAATGAGATTAGATTAGTTGCCAGTTTCAAAATGTAATTATAGATTTCCTTGTATATATAAAATGCGATAAGCAAAAGAAATGATCCTGCTATACTCATAACTCCTATTTTAATGTAATCTCCAAAATTGTCATAATCTCCAACAATTTGTTGAGGAGCTAATCCGCTGAATATCTCCATTCCTGGAAAAATACTTAGTAACAATGCAGGGTATTCACTTAATGGTGCATACACAAAAGAACCCACTAGCGCAGCAAAGATTTGAAGTATACCTGCGTATAAAAACAACACGAACAGTAATTCACCTATTACCAAAATTAATTTCGGTAAGGTTTTTACAAAAACAAAGGATAACAAACCGTCATATTCGATGGTTTTCATTTGTTCTGTTCGCTTTTTTAAGACACTAAATAAAGCCCAAGCGGTTAAAATGCTAATTGCGAAGCCAAGGATTAGACCAACAACAGCTCCCGCTTTTTTGCCACCACTTAAATACTCGCTTGAAATGTAGCTTTTCACAAAGCCGGAATCTCCAAACAATCCATCAATACTGAGATAAATTCCGCCTAGCAGAAGACCAACAGCTAAAATAGAAAGTAAAAGTGTAATAATGTTTTTAAAAACATTTCCATCATCTAGTCTTCCTAAAAAAGGAATAACTAATTTGTTGTAGCCTTTATCAGCTATCGATAAGGATACGAAAGGTAAATTTTTTTCCATTTTTTAAAAATTAAAGTTTCCTACTCTTGCGGCTTTTCGGATTTCGCCCCGTTTTTTATAGTGGCTTCTGGACTCCACCTTTGCTTTTCAATTTTACAAAATAATTTTTAAAAACTATCAAAGTTGTCCCCTGGTGGTTCTCTTGTTTGTCCGCTATGTCTGTTTAACTTGCCCATAACTGAGGTTAAAATCGACCCAGACCCATTTGGACATTTCCTTTAAATGAAAATCCAGATACCGCCCTCCACCATAACTCTGCAGGTGTTTACTGCTATCAATGAACGGACAAAATAGTCCATCGTACTCCGGATGCTTCTTCAGATAATCCAGATTTTGATAGAGCGTCAGCTTGTGCTTCGAATCACCGAGAGTGAACTTCAATATACCGTATCGACGATACAGAGGTGTTCGCTCCGTCGAAGTGGCCATCCAAAACTTCTTCTTGAAGATCAACTTCCGGAACTTGGCTTTGACTTTATATGACTCGTCGATGTTGTAGTAGTTCAGCCCATAAAAGAGCTTGAGATCTTCTTCTAGCAGGATCGATTTCGCACTATCAGCAAATATCCTATCAATACTGTCGCGGTAGTTCTGGACCTTCAATGCATACGGCGACATGGATTGAGCGATCGTGAAGATCGGAGTGAACATGACTGCCAGCAATACCAATCGTATCATAGTTCATCCTCCACTTTATACAGGTTCCTCAAAAGGAAACTCAACCCAATGGATGCATACCAGTCGGGAGCCTCACGCGACATTCCAATTCCCACACCTAGATCGAACTGAAGGTCCTTTTTCCATTCCCAGGTGCTACCAAGATCCAAAGCTTGGAAGTATTGAAGGTCATTTCTCGACCCGTACATCTCTGCGAACAAAGCGAAATTGGATTCCCCATAGGTGATCTTGAAAGTCCAGTTCAAGGTGGTTTGCTCCATCTGCCACCAATCCAGGTTCAACATATAGGATATGGAAAAATTAGGATCAACCTGATGATGGAAGATCAGACCCATATCAGGCCTTAGGGACCCTGAATCAGTTGGAATTCGGACGTGTGAGCTGAAGGCGATGCTTGGAATCACATCGTATGCGGATAGTATCTCTGTTTTCAGACCGAACCGAGGGTCCTGAATGAAGACTGGGGAACTGGCTCTGGCACCATTCTCAGTGAACGTCTGGTTCACCCCTCCTAACAACCTGAGTTCAGTGCGCTCAAATGCTCCGAAACGCAATGCACTGGTATTCCAATTCACGTGAGAAACTGAACTGCCGGGAACGCGTCCTGTATTGATGAACATCCCCGTCTCAAACTGCAACCCCGCTTGTTCTACTGTGTTGTATGCATCGGTAAATCCGGGACGATCCGTATTTAAGGGTTTATTCTGACTAAATCCTGCCGCCGAAAGGAGCATGCACAAATAGAAAGCAACTGTTCTTCGCATCATTGCGAAAGTAACGTTCGACACCCGTAATTAAAACAGACGGAGCTGGTCAGGTCGTCGCCGGAACAGGGACGTGTTGAGCACCAACTCCTTTTCCGAATACTCAAACTTCTTGCGTGCTAAATGAACTTGTTGTCTGATTATGTCGGAGACATTACCCTTACCCTTCATTCGTGTTCCGAATTCTGAACCATTGGTCTTCCCTCCGTGTAGTCCCATAATCTGATTCATGACCTTGTTCTTCCGATCCGGGTAGTGCTCCTCAAGCCAATCCTCGAATAAAAGACGAATGGGACCGCTCAATCGAATGGTCGTATAGTGGAAACTGATCGCGCCGGCTTCACGACCCATTTTTGCTATGTCCATGATCTCGTGGCTGTTCATTCCCGGGATGATCGGCGCCATCATCAGATTGACAGGGATCCCTGCTTTCGATAACTCTTCTACCGCTTTCATCTTTGCGCGGAATGCAGATGTTCGAGGCTCCAACAATCGGCGAAGCTTTTCATTCTTACTCGTGATACTCATACTCACCGATACCAATTGCTTCTTAGCCATCTCCCGAAGTATATCTATATCCCTTGTCACGAGAGCATTTTTTGTGATCATGCCCAAGCTTTGGTCGTGCTCCGCACAAACCTCCAGAATTGCTCGGGTGATCTTTAGTTTCCGCTCAACGGGTTGGTAGCAATCGGTATTTCCCGAAAGCATGATCGTCTCCCCTTTCCAACCCTTGGACCTCAACCGTTCTCTCAAAAGGCTTGGTGCATCGGGCTTGACCAATATCTGTTTCTCAAAATCAAGACCGGGATTGTAACCCCAATATTCGTGAGTGATACGGGCATAGCAATAGATGCAACCATGCTCACAACCTTGATACGGATTCATTCCCCAGTTGAAACCTATATCGGGGCTATCGATCTTATTCAGGATGCCTTTGGGATAGATCTGCTGATAGTTGGTGGGTTTGTCCTCCTCTTCTTCCTCATTTTGATTGAATTCCGGATCATTCTCATAGCTGAGTTTCTCAAAACGATTATCGAGCTGGAGTTTTGTTCCTCGTCCCTTTGGTTTCTTTCGGGGATCCTTTCTCATGGGCGGTTCTCTTTTGATGTGGCCATTCTCTGTTTCTTCGCCTTCATGAGCATTTGCTGTTCATAGACCGATATATCTGCATACCTCGGATCCTGTATCACCGGAAGCATGTGCATCTCTCGTACCTCGATGGAAACGGCACCAAACTCCTCTACAACCTTCCCCGTGACCCGATAAACTCCCTTACCTCGAAATGGGAACTTCTCCGTTACCGGTGGAAAATGAACGGTATCCAGAAATGCCCCGTTCCGGTCGAGAAACGTACCAAAGTACATTCGCTCCCCTTTGGAAGTATTTGTTTTCTTGACATGGATCAGATACCCTGTGACCGTTGCTTCGCGACCTGCATGTTTCAAAAGCTCTCCGGCCGATATTCCGGCATCCGTCTGCTCCCGCAAAAGCATGAACGGATTGCACAACGGAAATCCGAGCAATTCCATTTGGTCGAAAGCGTCCTCATACTTCTCTGTGAGAAGGGTCGGGAGCTGATACTCCTTGGGTTTCGGTTCAAAAAGAGTCGGCATGAGCTTCTTCTTCGGCTTGTGCCCCAGCAGTAAATGAGCCTTCCACAGCAGTGCTTTTTTTGAGAGACCGGTAAAGCGAAAAGCTCCTGCACGGATCAGCAAAACCAGCTGCTCCAGACTGATCGCGACGCGCGAAATGAACTCATTGAGCGAATGAAACTCCCCTTGCATCTTTTTGCTGTGCAGAAGACATTCCATGGCGGTATGCTCGAACCCGCGTATACGATGAAACCCAAGATAGATCGTCTTCCCCTCGATGCGGGAAAGGGCACCGCTTTTGTTCACGCAAGGTTCCTCGACCGCCGCACCACAAAGCCGAGCCTCGTTCAGATAAAGCTCCGGACTGTAGAACCCTCCCCCATTATTGATCGTGGCCACCATATACTCCCTCGGATAGTAGGCTTTGAGGAACAAGCTCTGATAACTCTCCACCGCATACGACGCCGAATGTCCTTTTGCAAAAGCATAACCGGCAAAGCTCTCTACCTGTCGCCATACCTCTGCGGTCAGCTCCTTCGTATGTCCCTTCTCCACACAGTTGCTGAAGAATTTATCCTTGACCCGGGCGAATTCCTCCCTGGAGCGGAATTTTCCGCTCATCCCACGACGAAGGACATCGGCTTCTGCCAGACTCAACCCCGCGAAGTAGTGCGCTACCTTGATCACATCTTCCTGATATACCATCACCCCGAACGTGTCGGGCATGATCTGCATCATCACATCGTCCTCCGGTGGACGACGCTTCGGGTCCCGAAAGCGCAGTATATACTCCCGCATCATCCCCGACCGGGCCACTCCCGGACGTATCACCGAACTCGCGGCGACCAACCCCAGATAGTCCTGTACCCGCAACTTTTGCAGCAGCATACGCATGGCCGGTGATTCCACGTAAAAACAACCGATCGCCTTACCCTCACGTAAATGCTCCTTAATCTTCGGGTCAGACCGGAATCGCTTCATGTCGTGTATGTCGATCGCCTCCGAATCGGGGTGATTGCTACGAATGATCTCCAGCGTATCCTTGATCTTACCCAGTCCGCGCTGACTCAGAATATCAAACTTGTACAAACCCACATCCTCCGCCGTGATCATGTCGAAATGCGTGGTCGGAAAGCCCTTCGGAGGCAGGAAGGTCGCGGTGTACCGATGTATGGGTTCTTCAGATATCAGAATACCCCCGGCATGTATGCTCAAATGACTCGGGAGGTCCTGTATATGGCGACTATACTTGATCACGAGTTGTGATAGTTCATCGAGCTTGGTGAACGAGAAACGGCCACTACTGAGCATGTCGATCTCGCGCTTGGGCAAGCCAAATACTTTTCCCAACTCCCGGATGGTGGCCCGGAATTGAAAGGTGCTGTAGGTAGCCAAAAGACTCACGTTCGGAAAGCGATCGAATATGTAATTGGTCACGTCATCACGATCGGCCCAGGAGAAATCAATGTCGAAATCGGGCGGGTTCTTCCGGTAAAGATTGATGAAGCGCTCAAAGAACAGGTCGAGGTCGATCGGATCCACGTCCGTGATGCGGAGTATGTAGGCCACGATGCTGTTTGCTCCACTGCCACGTCCCACATAGAAATAACCCTTGCTCCGAGCATAACGTACAATGTCCCAACTGATCAAAAAGTAGGATACGAAACCCTTCTTGCTGATGATGTCGATCTCCTTCTCCAGACGCTCAAGCAACTCGTCATCCGGATGCGGATACCGGTAGCTGAGCCCTTCCGTACACAAGATGCGAAGCAACTCCAGATCATCCTCCGCCGACCCGGTATAGGTCTGCTGATTCTTGTGCTCCATGTCGTCCCCGAAATCGAAGTCGAACTCACACATGTTCAGCACGCGCTCCGATCGCTCAAGCAGATCCGGCCATTCGCGATATACCTCCAGCATTTGTTCCGGGGAAAGAAATGCACAGTTCGGCGATGATTGCTCGGAAACGGCCAACTTACTCAACAAAACATTGTTGTCGATCGCACGGAGTAACCGGTGCGTATTGTAGTCACGCTTATTGCGAAACGTACCGGTATTGAACGCCAGCAAGCGATCCGGCAACACATCACCCGAAGAAAAGCGCAGTCGATTCAGATCCTCCGGTGCCACACCGAGGTATTCATTATGCCTCAGGACCGCCCCCTCATAACTGTGATATGGATAGATGACCACGGCATGCTCAAACATCGGAGCACGATCGGGGATCGGAATGCCTTGATGAAGATGACCCGACAAATACCGATTGATCTCCATGAAACCATCGTTGTTGAGTGCCAATGCCACAAAACACTGTCGGGCACCATTTCGGAAATCAATTCCCAGGACCGGAGCAATGTCTCTGCGCTGCGCCAACCGGACGAACTCCATGCAGGCTGATGTGTTGTTGATATCCGTCAGCGCCATACGCTCAACACCCCACTGCGCAGCCATGTCAAGGATCTCTTTCGGCGAAAGTATCCCGTATTTCAAACTGTAGCAGCTGTGGTTGTTCAAGTACATTTTTCAGCAAAAGGGCATCAAATATATTGCTAATATTTTTAGCATTCTAATTTTTTACTTTTATTTGCTTTGTGATTATGGATTTAGCTGAGCTCTCAATTACTACAAACACAAGGGTGCCGCGTCCAGATCAAAGGAATAAGCGTATTGTATTGCACTCACCAGAGGACTGTCACAGGTAACTGTCTGTGAATCAGTGTTACGACGCGCTGCAGAAGGCGGTGCGCGCTGGCAGGAGAGTGCGAGTGGCGGGTTGAGCGAATTGGGGTTTGGCCGGCTGGTGAGGGGCTGGTGGTGCGACAGGCCAAACGAAGTGCTTATCGCACTCTCGGATCTTTTTGCTTCTTTTTGTATCAAGACAAAAAGAAGAGTATAATATAAAAGCCAATGTGTGGACGTTACGTAGTCGTAAGTGAACTCAAAGAGATCGAGAAGAAATTCAACGTGAAAACGGATCAACCCGAGCAATTCGGGATGAATTTCAATATCGGTCCGGGATCCCTGGCGCCTATCATCAGTTCGGCGAAACCCGATGTGCTGCAGTTCTCACAATTCGGACTCACACCATTCTGGGCCAAGAAGAAAATGTACCTCTTCAATGCCCGAAGCGAAGGGGATCACAACAAGGAAGACGACCCCAGATATACGGGAGCACGAGGCATCATCACTAAGCCTGCATTTCGCAAACCCATACGCTCCAAAAGATGTCTGGTTGTTGCTGATTGCTTCTACGAGGGTCCCAAGAAAGAACGACTGAGCAAACCCTTTCTCGTCTATCTACAAAAAGGGAAAAGACCCTTTGCCTTTGCAGGGATCTACGACGAATGGGTGGACCAGGAAACAGGCGAGGTATCAACCGGGCATAGCATCATCACCACCGTGTCCAACAGTCTTACGCAGAAGATCGGACACCATCGCTCACCGGTCATACTTAAAGAGTCCGACTACAGCACATGGCTCAACCTCGACACCCCACTTGAAGGGGTCACAACTTTGCTCGAGCCATATCCGGGAAAAGAAATGAATGCGTATCCCGTTTCCACCCGTATGAAAAATCCACGTGAAAACGACAAAGATCTGTTACTCCCCGTAGGTGAACGAGTCACGAAAGAATTCGACTACGAAATACACCGCAGCCTCAAGCTCTTTGGGATGGGCCAGTCCCCCGCAAGGAACCGACGCTTGAATGAAGAATGATCTACTGACGTCCGAGACGATACAGCATCTTCCCGTGGTACTTCAATGCCGAGCGGAATGTGCTGAAGGAATTATAAGGCAGATTGAACTCCTGAGCCGTCTTTTTGACGATCTCTGAGATCTCCCGGTAATGCACATGGCAAATGGTCGGGAACAAGTGGTGTTCGATCTGATAATTCAAGCCTCCCACAAACCAGGAGAAGATCCGCTTCTTCGGTGCAAAGTTGGATGTGGTGCGCAACTGATGCTCCGCCCATGAGGTCTCGATCGTTTCGTTCTCCTCGGGATTCAGGAAGTCAGACTCCGGTAAAACGTGTGCAGGTTGGAAGATACACGCCAAACTGAATCCGGCTACGAAATGCATCAACAGATAGCCCAATACGATCTGCCACCAAGCAAATGGCAACACGATCAGTGGTACTACCAATGTGATGATATAGTAGAATATCTTGGACAAGACCATACGCGTCATCAACGTCCCGAATCCTTTCTTGATGGATTTCGTCAACCCTTTCCGGTTGTATCTGGTCATCTGAAGGAAGTCCTTGAACGTTGACCAGAACATGGTCATCATACCGTAGAAGAACCAAGCGTACAAGAACTGAAGTCTGTGAACTGGACGCAGTTTTTCATTCGGAGAGAACCTCAGAAAAGGAGCCGTCTGAATATCCTCATCGAGATCTTGGATATTCGTGTAGGTATGATGCAGTACATTGTGCTGGATCTTCCAATTGTTGTCGTCACCTCCGACCAAAATGATCAAGGCACCGAGCATTTTGTTTACCGTAGGATTCTCGCTGTATGCTCCATGATTGGCGTCATGCATGATCGACAAACCTATACCCGACATTCCGAATCCCATGATGACCCAGATCAACATCATGACCCAGACATTTGTCAGACCAAGTGTCAACATCAGTGTATAAGGTACAAGGTATAGTGCGATCATGAAAACGGTCTTGAAGACCATTCGACCATCCGCGTGTTTGGAGATATTGTTCTCCTTGAAATACTCGTGAACACGAAGCTTAACCGTGCTATAGAAATCGTTCGCCGTTGGGCGAGCAAAGCGTACTTTTTTAATATCCATTAAGAAGTGCTAACAGCTTTTAGCTGTAAAATCGCACAAAAATAACCAATTCAAGCTTGTTCGTAGGTCGGATCAAGGGTTGGACAGCTGAACCGATCTGAGCAGCTCTCTCTTCGTCGCATAGATCCTGCCATTTTCCCATCGAACATGATCTATGTCAGGGTCGCAGAATAAGGTGTCCCTGACAAGCAATTGAAGGTCGATCCGCTGTAGACATTTTCCTTTCCAGAACAGCATATTTCCCTTACGCACCTGGATCTCATTCAGGTCCTTCACCTTGATCGTCCGAATGTATTGGGCAAATATGTCGAACACCGCCACTCCATTCTCAGGATCGAGCAGATACACATTTTTTCCATCTTCATACATAGCAATAGGTACCCAATCGACATCCGTCCAAAGGGCTGCTGCAGGACTCTCGGCACGAACATTCAACTCCTTGTCATATTTCATCAATCGGGCATCTCCCGCATCGAAGACCCACAATCCGTTGTCGTAGGATCGACAAACCGCACTCACCTCCACGTTGCTGATGTTTCCCAGATCCAACTCCCCCCGCTGACTCAATTGATTGTCGATGAACAGTACTTTTTGCTGACCGCGGTAGTACAGATAGATCTCGAACGGGTTGCTGGCATCCATTTGAGTGAGCTCTCCGTAGAGCATGTAGTTGACACTCTCCATCTTCCTGCCCGAACGGTCGTACTTCGTTATCGAATTTTGCTTATCGATCACATAGACGTTCCCTAAATGGTCTGTATGGAAAGCACCTCCGGCAAATGGAATTCTCCAGATTTCCCGGTCACTTCCCGCCTGCAATGCGGGTAGTATAAAAAGCAGGATCAACCAAATACTATGCGCTTTTGTGCGAGTCATCTTCAAATTTCTCCAATCGGAGTTCTTGGCCGTCGAACACCGCATAGGTACTGTGGTGTATCCATTCGCCAAGGTTTATGTACCGACTTCTCTCGTCTACTTTCAGGTCCAAAGGCAAATGGCGGTGACCAAAGATATAATAGTCAAAGTGCTCCTTGGTCTGACGGTCACGAGTATACTGCAACAACCATTCCTCTTCCTCTTTGAAGACCTCGTCATGAGCTTGATTCGCCAATCGGCTCTTGGAACTGAAATAATTGGCCAACCCGAACCCTAACCGCGGTGGCAACACAGAAAATAACCACTGACAGATGGGATTGCGAAAGATCTTCTTGAGAAATTTGTAGGACCGATCCCCGGGACCCAAACCGTCCCCGTGGTGAACAAGAATTCGCTTGCTATTCTCCTCTAGTATCAATTCGTCGGATACCACAGGAATGCCAAGTTCCTTTTCGAAATAACCGAACATCCACATGTCGTGATTGCCTTTGAAGGCTGTGATGCGAATGCCTTGGTCACGTAGTTCTCCAAGTTTACCCAGAAGTCGAACGTAGCCCTTAGGCACCACATATTTGTACTCAAACCAGAAGTCGAAAATGTCGCCAACGAGATAAATGGCCTCGGCGTCTTTCCGTGCCATTTCCAACCAGCGAATGATCTTCCTTTCCCGGTCCAGACTCTTTTCGTGATCGGGAATGCCCAGATGAAAATCAGAGGCGAAATAGTATTTCTTTCCTGGGTTGATGGGCTTTGGTCTTTAGTCCTTGGTATTTGGGGATTAATGCTTGATCAGTTTTTCCGTTTGGATCTTATTACCCTGAACGATCTTCAGTATGTAAACACCTGACATCTCAGCACTCAGATCCAGTTCAGCTATTCCTCGGTCGGTTTGACCTTCTGAAATAACTCTACCGCTCATGTCTGTAACGGTATACACTCCCAATTCGTTGCCATCCGCAGAAATTGTAAAAATACCGGATGACGGGTTTGGATATACCTCCCACATTTGAGTCGACTCCAACTCCTCTTCTGTATTCAAACCATACCCGATTGTGAAATGATACGTGAGTTTTTTTCCAAAGTCCAAGTTGAATGCGACATTCTTCACCCCATCCGTCTGACGAAGTCGAAGGAATCCTGTTCCAACCTGAGGGATCAATGGATAGGTCAAACCGAATCCATTCTCGGTTACTACCTCCAGTTTGTAGCAACCCGCATCGAAATTGACTTGATCACGAGACAACTCTCTTGCTGGTGCACCGATCTTCGAGTAAACCACATCGCCTCTGTCGTTCGTAATGGTCAGATCCGCATCCTCGATGTCGTTATTCCGGAACATCACTTCCAAGTTGCTCGGTAACAATTCCGGACTATTGTAATCTACGGTGACTTTGTTGTTCTGTGCATAGTCATCAGTCTTTCCATTTGCCAGTGCCACTTCTGCATAGAACTTGTTCACTTCATCCGGTGAGACATAATCCCAGATCGCAAAAGGAAGATCGATTACTTCTTCTTCCATGAAACCGAGATTTCCTTCCCAATAGAATTGGATCGGATTTCCACCTACCACTCCGTATTTCAACAGAGCTCCAACCAGTGGTTCTTTGCCCTTATTCTGAAGCACGATCTTTGGTGTCGTACACGTAGGGTTGATACGGCTGTAGAATTCCCAGTTATTCGGACTGATAATGTCCTTGATAGCTGCATCCAGCTCATGGGTTATCGCGTCGTACTCGACCAAATGCATGCTCACCACATAGTTTCCGTTTCCTTGTCCGACGTTATTGGATGGCACATCCTCGATGTCGTAATCTATGGCCACCTGATCTTCTGTGATCAGATCCGTCAGTTCGAATATGTAGTCATCAACCGGAGCTGATGGACACCATCCCGCACGTGGTGGAGCCCAGTTTCCTCCTTGGTCACTTACAGGGTTCAACGCACACTTGTCGTCTTGCCAGATATCCCAGGCAAATTCCTGTTTACCATTGATGAACAGATAGTGTTCCTTGTCGGCCCACTCACAGCAGTGGATCTTTCCACCACCTGATTCGCCGTTATGTCCGTGCCCAGTGATGCGTGTGATCAGTTTGAAAGTCTCTGACTCCGGAAGCAGATCCAGCGTGTCATTCTTGAAGTACGTATCGTCTGCTATCGACTTGTACTGTCGACTTTCACGGTTGGATAAGTACTGAACATTCTTCACTTCCCTTGGAGGGGTTCCTTGGATGAACTCGAATCGCAAGTCGATCAGTTCCTGCTGGTTTCCTGCACTCAACGTGACATCCCCCTGCAACAGATCTACATAATCCGTTACATCATAGACCCAACGGAATCCATCCGGACCGAGATCCAGACCAATACCATACGGCGTGATGAATCTTCCGATCTCTACCCGGTTGATGACCTCAAACACATCGTAGTACGGGTTGTATGTTAAATATCCTGCAGTCGTACTAGGCACCCAGGTCGAATCAACTTTGGAGCCGTCGGAACCAAGGTCGAAGATCCATCCTGCAGCATATCCACCATCATATCCGGTGAGTTGGAGTGGGTCAGTTGCGTTGTCGAATAGCTCGACACATTGCACTCCAACCGGTAGCTCTACGGTCCTCTCGACAGAATCGAGGTGCCAGTTTTCCTGAGCCTTGTAGAAGTGGACCACAGGTCGAACGTTCCCCACATTTCCGGCAAGATTGTAGCTCGTTCCAAAATGAGGCATCAATGTATGTGTACCGAGTACTCGCCCAACTATAGATGCGTCCTGAGTGGATCTGAATTCGTACGGTCGTCCTGAAACGAACTGAGTCGGTTCGAAATCAAATTCAAATAACAGGTCCGAAAAGGATGAGTGTATATTCGTCAGTTCTTTTTTCATCCAGTCGGAGATCTCCTTCTGTGTCAGTTCCGTATTCCAAACACGAAGCTGATCGAGACTGCCTCGATACTGATTGTTCCTATTTCCACTTCCAAAGATCAGCGTTCGTATACCTTTCATGGTACGAGTGCTTCCTGTACCGGAGTGCCATAGGGTACTGTTCAAATAGATCTTCATCGAGCCGGTATTCGCGTTCTTCACGAATGCCCAATGATTCCAGCCTCCTTTGATCTCATCATCACCTGCGGCTTTATTAATTCGATCGTAGCTGCCTCCATCGTTTCCGGCATCCCAGTACACCGAGCTATTCCCCCATGGGAGATGAATGTTCAGTACACGGTTGCCGTTTTTATCCTTTGCCTCCAGCGCACTTGTATTGACCGGAAGGCGGTCATCTCCAAATGCCCAAAAACTGATGGTGATCTGTGAATCCAGTGTACTCATCACTTGATCCGCATCAGACAGATCGAAGAAGCCGTTGTTGTCCAGTTTTATGTAATGTCCCGAATCTGATGCAATTACTTGAGAAGGTAAAGTGGTTTGCTCGGCTCCAATGGTACCACCTAGTCCTCCCGCGCCATTAGTCGCAGCAAACTCGAGGATCACATCGGAGGTTCCATCCCAGTTGAATGGTTGGTGGAAATCAAAATGCACGTGAGCCGGCCATGGTTGAAATTTGCCCGCTTTGTGTACCTCAACCATATTTTCGTTTTGAAAATCCGTAGGCGCAACACCTGTCGAATGTCCCATACGGATCGTCATGTCTGAGAACATGAATCCATTCACAGAATTGAAAGCCAGACTAGTGATCTCTCCAGCCTGAAGTCCAGAGGCTTGAAGTTCCGATGCCGTATACACGAACTGCACTCTTCCGTTGGCCATATCATCCAAACTGTAGGTCGTGTTTGCATTGCCCACAACAGCTGAATCGACCATTATGGTTGAATCAACCACCTTGAAATACAGATTGTAGTATTGTTTATAAAGCGACTTATTCAAGGTCATCAAAACAGAATCCGGACTTGTCCTTCCCAGAATGTAGTTGGGATGCTCCTTCTTTGTGGAATCCAGTCGGCCGGTACTATCTGTCACGATGGTGTAGCTGAGATAATCCCACTCTCCACAATCAAATCGATCTCGGGTGGTCTGTGGGTCACATTTCAGCGTATAATGCATGAGCACTTTTTCCCATGTCTTCCCTTCCGTTGGGAAGTTCCAGGTACCACTTCTCTTGGTGATATCATTGAACGTCAGCGTTTGAACGTTGACTGTGTCCTGTGCAAATGTCGCTTGGACAAAAAAGCCGGCGACGAATGCCAGCAGCGCGATCCGAATTCCTTTCATAAGTAGTGCAAATGTCCAGAAAATTCAGATATGTCGTGTAGTTCGAACGTCAATGTTGATAGGTAGTATGGCTGGCCACTTGCAATTTCATGCTTCCGGGAACATATTTGCGCGACCTAAACCAAACTTGGCATGACCAACACATTCCTTAAATGGACCATATTGATCGGATTGATCACCGCTATCTGGCTGGGCTGTTCCGATGATACTGTAACCCCCGGAACGACCACCACCACAACCGGAACGAGCACTACTTCGTCAACCGGTTCGACCACCAACTCCTCAACAGGATCAACTACAGGATCCACTACTTCCAGTTCAACCACAGGTTCTACAACCGGGACCTCGACTACCGGATCAACTACTGGATCTACCACAGGTAGCACAACAGGAGGAACCACCGGCGGGACAACCGGAGGAAATTTCACCGAAGAGTGGAGTTTTCAGATCATGGATACTATGATCGAGGCAACGTCTTTCCTTGCCGACTATGGTGACAGAATCTATGTATCCGGTCTGGATGTTAATCAGAACTTGGTGATCGACTTTGCACTTCCGGCGAAAAAAGGACAAACCTATAGTGATCGTGCATTCTCAGAAGAGAGCAGGAACGATTTGGCCAAAGGGATCATTTACGTAGGATCCGACCAATGGGTATTGGTGTCGGGTACAACTTCTGTTTCCAAGAATTCCGGTAATAGGATCTCAGGTACGTTTGAAGGTAAGGCTTACCTCTATGATTACACTTCTGGTTCTCCGCGACTGGCTGATTCCACTCAGGTGAAGAACGGAGTGTTCAAGGATATTTACGTAAAGGGTTGATCAGGCTTTTTTCCCGCCTTTGAGCTTTGACTGAAGGAGATCAAGCTCGTCCCATAATTCCAGATCGGCGAGTTTCGCCTGCTCGGGCCAGGTGGCTGGGTCATGTACCTTATATGCAGGATTGGCGCTGTGCACGATCTCTCTCACGCGATCAACATCAGCTTCTGCCAGCATCTTGTAAGTCAGGATGCCATGCTTGTGCAGGATCTCCTCGATCTTTGGTCCAATACCCTCGATCTTACGCAATTGATCCAGAACGATCTTGTTGGATGATGCCGGGGTATCTTCCTCCACTCCTGAGGGTATCGTGCCGGCTTTCAAGGGTTCTGATCTGCTCAATTGCTCGGCTTTTTTGCCAAATCCCTGACGCTCCATTTCAGTGAGTTGTGCCTTCAACCTCGCACGATCGTTTTGTGCTACTTCCAGGTCTGCTTTGAGCAATTCGTTGGACCGTTCGAATTGAAGTAGCCTGGCCTGCATCTGAGCAGATTCCGTGTCATCGGACGCTTCCTGACGAGCATGCTGAAGTTGTTGCTTGAGCTCTGCAATGGTTTTTTCATCACGGAGAATACGCTGTTTGTATCCTGTGCTCAGAAAATTTCGGAACAAATACCCCAGAGCAAAAGCGCCTGCCAGCATTAGTACGATGGTCAATAGATCTTTGACCTGTTCCGGGCTGAACCCGAGTATATCCAAATTGATCATTGCTGTCACTCTGTATGTCTAATTGTTCTTTGTAAAAATGTCTGTTCGCTCGTTCCGGTCTGCACCGTCATTACTCAATGGCTCTTTTGTTCCTTTAGAATCAGTGGTGATCCGATTTGGGTCCAGACCCATATCCCACAATAATTTCTTGACGGCCCATGCTCTCTTCCTACCCATTTGGTAGTTCTCCTCTTCCCCATTCAAACGATAGCTGTGACCGATCACATATATCTGCTCCTTGCTATCGATCATTCGCACTACGAAATCTCGCAGTTGCTCTTCCTGTCCGGAACTAAGCTTCTTCACCACGGTTCCCGGTTTGAAAAGAACACTGCTGAACTTTTTTCCTCCACTAAAAGATTCTCGCCTGGGTTGTACCGGTTCTCGCTTTGGTTTTACCACAGGCTCATCATCGGATTGCCAGGGCGCATCGGTTGGCGGATCGATGCTCACGTTGGCTGCATCGCTCCCAACAATGTTCAAACTGACTGCTTCGAAGGTGTCGCCGCGTTCGTTGTTGCGGGCTATACTCAAGACGTCCATTCGGATCTTTGAGGTATCAAGGAATCGGGTGGCAAGCTCTTTAACGACCATCGCCCTGCGGAATGCTCTGTTAAATCCATTTTGCTCTTCGTTCAGATAATGCCCGGAGATGTTCAGAACATCATCCTCAAACATCCCGTCAACCAATAGTTGGAGTTCAGATTCGAAGCTGTCGCCAACGATGACTTCGTCGCTTCCATCAAAGGTCCAGACAGTTTCAGGTGGCAGTCCGCTATTTGTTCCTTGCTCAGTTGTCGCTGCAGAGACATTTTGCTGAAGGCAGTGCCCGTGCATCACACACATGTAGTAATAGCTGCAGAGGACCAGCCAAATGAGGAATATGAAACCGACTAAACCAGTTCGAAAATTCATGGTCTTACGTGATGGTCAAAGTTAGCACAAATCATTGGTCGTCATATTTAGCCGAAGCGCTGCTGATCTCTGCGGCGATCGTCCGTCTCAAAGATTCTGGCTCAAGCACCTCTATGCTGTTTCCATACGAAAGAAGAAGGTTTTTAAATTCGTAATTCACGATCACCTTGAGTGTGAAAATGACGAATTCTTCTCCTTTATCTGTTGCCTTCAAACTATGATGCCAGGGTTGTGACTCCACATAAGGCCACTCGCGGGCAAGGATCCGAATCTTGGCTAGGACGGGTTCCGAATCATTCACTGAGACACCTATGGCATTCTTGTAATATGCGGATGCGTCAAATTCCTGATCGCGATAGCTTGTAGTATAATCTGGCTCCATGGAATCAATGCGTTCGAGAGCAAGTGTGCGTATCTGCGAGTAAGCTTCGTGCCAGCCCACCAGATACCAACGGTTGCGGTATTCCTTCAAAAAGTACGGATGGATCAAGTGCGTACTTTGTCGACCCGAGCTGAATGAGAAATACCCGATCCGAACAACCGTCTTTCTGCGAATATGACCCAGTAATTCATCGATCCAGTCGCCGCCACCATCTGCAGTGGAAGTCTCAAATGCGACCACTTTCTTGTCGTCGTCTCCGGTTCCGCTCAATCGGATCATCAGCTTCTCACTTAGCTTTTGTACAGCTCCTGAAAAGGTAGAGAAGATGCCTACGTCGCGATATTGATCGAGCAATTTGGCTGCAAAGCTGAGCGAACTGAGCTCTTCGTTGTTCAACGGGATCCGGTCAATGGAATAATCCGGATCGGAATATCGGTAGCCCTGATTCGGAACATTCTCGATCGGAGCCTCATAACCCAGCGAAAGATCATTGCGCATCGCTCGGATATCCTCGGCGATCGTGCGCCAGGATACATCATGAGTCGTAGCCTCTGAGCACGCATCGATCAGATCGTCTTTAGAAGCGATCCCCCTATTGATCAGGCAGCGGTTTATGGCGCGATATCGTATGAGTGCGTCTTTATTGGCGGGCATTCAGCGACTTTTTTTCGGAATGCAGATACACTGCATTCGGTCATTGTTCCTTTGAATCAAAGAAAAGGAATTATGAAGGATCAAATCTATAAACAACGGTTTTTTGAAGCGGGAAATTCGGAATTTGCTGTTTCCATTTCAAGGGTAATGAGCTCCAACGGGTCATATATCTATGTGATCGATAGTTCGGAGAACATGTTCGACTTCAAGGATTTCAAAATGCCTGTCTTCGACAGCTGGGCTGAAGTATGGGACTATTACACCTCCAACTATCCCGGATGGTGGAATTACAAGCCATTTTTCATCCACAGCAAGGTGAATGGATTTCTGCTTTTGGAATTGCGCAAAGCCATCCGTAGCCTCAGCATCGCGGGCAAGGATTTCTGGCAAAATGCCATTCGTCCGTTCTGGAAGAGTTGTCTGAAAGAGGACCTGCAGGAGTTGCTTCGATAGGCACATGATCCTTATCAGCCATTTCATCCGGACTGATCTACCTACTTTTACCCCCATGTCCGACGAAATGAAACCCTGCCCTGTATGCCAATCCCCATACGGCTATTTCTCCGGTAGAACCATGTGGGTCTGCCCGGAATGCGGAAACGAATGGGACCCGGCTGAAGAGGTTAAAGAAGAGGAAGAAGGACTCGTGGTCAAAGACGCGAACGGGAACCGATTATCCGACGGCGATACAGTTGTCGTGGTCAAGACCCTGCCGGTAAAAGGAGCATCCGGTCCGATCAAACCAGGAACGAAGGTGAAAAACATCCGCTTAGTTGAAGGCGATCACAATATCGATTGTAAGATCGACGGTTTCGGCGCTATGGCGCTGAAGTCAGAATTCGTGAGAAAGGCCTAGGTCAGCCGCTGAAATACCCCATCACCAGGTAGAATACCCCGATCATGAAGAGCATGTAAAGCACCTGATAGGGGAAAAGAGAGACCTCCTCGCGTGCTTCTTTCTCCGTACGCTTTCCGCTTAAAGTCCGATAGATCCTGTAGGCTCCAATTACCGGAACCAGCCAGACCATGGTGTCAAATCCATCGAAGTACGAGTAGAGAATGAAGGTGATCAAAGCGAAGCTCACAAACTCGATCAAAGCTGTTCGTGTCCTTGAATTCATTGCCTCAAGTTACAAATTATTGGTTTAAGTGTACGTGAATACCTTGATGTGGAGCCTATTTACTTGTGCTACATTAACAAAGACAATTGATTACCTTCCCAAAAAAAGTATGCAACATCCTAGTTTGTTAAAGTACATATTCATCATTGCTGTTTTATCATCCTGTGTTAAAAAAGAGTTGAACGAACATGCAAATGGCCCTGAGCATCGAAATCAGTACTCGGATTCACTTGTCAAAGCGGAAAATGCATACATCATTGAATTGAATATTCGTTTTGCCGAAGAACAATACAACTCCTTGCTAGATGAGTACTTTGAATTGAAAACAAATTCAAGTGGTGATACAATATACCGACCTATCATGTTGGAAATTGCGTCAGCACGTCCCATGGTTCAGCATACTCCGGATTCTACTTCGAATACAATCACAGAAGTTGAATACACCATGGAAGTGCCAAAATGGAGCGTTGTTCCAATCAATTTCTTGAAGATTGCCTCAGTTGAGATGCTAGACGGTGAAATGCAAATCGAATATGAAAGTTCAGATCCCCCCGAGGGCTTTTCAGATCTGGTGGAATTTTTTGACAAACAGGTAAGACCTGTGCACTTGAAATAGAGTCCTCACCCCTGCCTCTAAAGTAAATTGATTTACTTGGACTTCTGACCAGCTCAGAGCGTCAATCACTGAAGGAACAGCAACTACACCGATAACTCCGCATAGCTCGCGCAGTGATCCGAATGATTGTCCTCCGGTAGGATGGCGCTGCTCTTCAGAGCATTCCCCAGTGGCTCAGAGATAGCGATATAATCGATGCGCCAACCCTTGTTCCGTGCTCTTGAATTGGCTCGGAAACTCCACCAGGTGTAATTGTCAGGCTTGGGATTCAATGTGCGAAAAGTGTCCACGAATCCGCTATCGAAGAACTTGCTCATCCATTCCCTTTCCTCCGGTAAAAAGCCTGACGATTTCTTGTTGCTCACCGGATCGTGGATGTCGATCTCCCGGTGGCAGATATTGTAGTCGCCACAGATCACGAGATTCGGATGTGTCTTGCGTAACGCAGCTACGTGATCATAGAAGTAGTCCAAGAATTCAAACTTCACGTCTTGTCGAATATCTCCGCTGGAACCAGATGGGAAATAAGCACTGATCACGGAATAACCATCGAAGTCCGCACGAACCACGCGCCCTTCGTAATCGAACACTTCATGTCCGCATCCGTACTCCACATGCTTCGGTTCCTCCTTGCAGAGGATCGCCACCCCGGAATAGCCCTTTTTCTGGGCAGAATACCAGTAACAATGGTATCCCAGGTTTTCAAATTCCGACACGTCAAATTGGTCCGCGTTCGCTTTTAATTCCTGAAAACAGACCACATCCGCATTCTCCCTGGCCAGGAATTCTACAAGTCCCTTGCGCATAGCAGCGCGGATCCCGTTCACGTTATAAGTCAATACCTTCATAGTTCGTTCAAATGCCTAAATGCTCTTCGTCGATCGGTCGGGTTTGCTCCCATTCCTCGAATTTTTGAAGCTCTCCCCGAATGTTCTTGATGACGAACGCAATGATACCCGCATCGTCAATAAAACCCAAACCGGCAATGAAGTCCGGGATCACATCAAATGGGTTCACGAAATAGATGATCGCCGCCAAAGCGTACAACAAAGTGTTCACTGAAACACTGCGATAATCGCCAGAGACATACGCGCCGACCAAGCGCTGAAGCGTCTTCAGATCATCGCTGAATTTGCTAATATCCTTTCGGTGACTCTTCGCCTTCTTGATCGCCTTATCGACAAGCGTGCGCGTACGGCTCCCGTCCTGCAAGAGTTCACGGGCTTTCTCCTTGGCTTTGTTAAAGCCGCGTGGCGCATTTTCAGAGTTTTTGTGCATTGTTTACGTCATGACAAACATAGCCATCTGGAAACGTGACCAACATTAAGTTCAGAATATTTCAGTAGCGGTAGAACACGTACTTCCCATAGTTCCTAAAAAAACCTGTAAAACTGAACTTGAAAAGCCATCGTTTCAGCCCATGTAAACGGATACCCGAGTCCTTCAGGACTTTTTCATAGATCATTCTGTTTTCACGTGTGTACCCCAGGATCCCGAAGTAAATATGTGCGGGTAAGACGGTTTTGTCGCCGACCAACCAGCAGTGAAATCGACATAGCTTCAAAGCATCCTCCATTTGCTTGCTGAGTACATAATCTGCTTTGCCTTTCAGAACGAGTTGCTTGCCCCTGGTCTTCTTCAATATCTCTTTCAGATCGCTGATGCTGATCTTGACATTAAACCTACTATCCTCGTTGAACTGATTGAATATCAGTAGATAATGCTCCGCGCCCACATAGTTGTTCCCAAGCCGTTTGGCAGTTTCTTTAGCTGCGATCAGTGCATTCTTGGCTTCATTTGAAAACGGTCTGGCCATTGGTGGGTTTGCCCTTCGGGTGGAGCCAAAAGTACAGATCATCTGTCGAATTCTGCGCTCATATTCCGAACGGGATTTATCATCTTAGAAACATAGAACTTGCCCTCAATTCATTGGAGATTTCTTCCAGTTCATATTTCAATGTATTGGGAAGTGTCCATAGCGCTGGTTTTCAGATGCATACTCGTTGATAAAATTACACGAAGCCGCGTGTGTTTACGTTTATCATTGCAGGTACGGTATTTGAACTATACCCCTCGAACTTCCATGAAAAAGTGGCTGATCATATTTCTGGTCTTCAGCGCGGCTTTTAAGTCGGCGACGCCTCCCCTATTCCCGGAAGGCAAGTCGTGGGTCGACAAGCAAATGGCGTCCATGACGCTCGATCAAAAGATCGCACAGTTGATGATGATCGAAGTGCGCCCAACCTATGGCGCAGCACATTTGGCTTCGGTCAAATCCACGATCGACAAATACGATGTAGGCGGTGTCATCTTCTTCAAAGGCGATCCGCTGCAGCAGGTCAAGCTGACCAACGAATACCAGAAAATGAGCAAAGTGCCTCTGATGGTAGCCATCGACGGCGAGTGGGGACTGGCCATGCGACTGAGCAATACCACCTCATATCCATATCAGATGGGGCTGGGTGGTATCCGCGATAACGACGTCATTTATAAAATGGGCCGACAGATCGGTCGCGATTGTCAAAGAATGGGCATACATGTCAACTTCGCTCCGGTGGTCGACATCAACAATAACCCGAACAACCCGGTGATCAATTACCGCTCCTTCGGAGAGAACAAGTACAACGTGGCGGCCAAAGGTTGGGCATATGCCAAAGGCATGCAAGACGAGAAAGTGATCGCATGTGCCAAACATTTCCCGGGTCATGGCGATACGGACGTCGATTCGCACAAAGACCTTCCGGTCATCAAGCACAATATGAAGCGTCTTGAGAGCGTGGAGATGCATCCATTCAAGGAACTCATCGACAGTGGTGTGATGAGCGTCATGACAGCGCATTTATACATTCCGGCCATCGACAAGCGCAAGCGTGTGGCGATATCCATTTCCGACAAAGCGATCAACGGAATTCTTCGCGACAAACTCGGATTTCAGGGACTCGCATTCACTGACGCGCTCAACATGCAAGGTGTGGCCAAATACCACGAGACCGGTGCTTTGGAGGTGAAAGCACTGGAAGCCGGAAACGACATCTTACTCGGTCCGGTGGATGTTGGTAAGGCCATCACGATGATCAAGAAGGCGATCGACGACGGCACACTCAAGCTGGACTATATAGAGAACAAGGTGCGTAAGGTGCTGCATGCAAAATACTTTGTGGGACTGAACAAGTTCGAGCCGATCCAGGAATATGGACTGGAACAGGATCTCAACAACGGTTACTCCACCTATTTGCTTCATAAGCTCATCGAAAAGCAGGTCTGCGTGGTTCGCAACGAAAAGGGCTTGCTGCCTATCGATGTGGCAGATGATCTCAAGATCGCTACTGTGGCCATTGGGGCATCAACAACCACCGAGTTCCAAAAGACCATTTCCAAATATCACGACGCCACACATTTCCATACGGCTTCTTCGACGAGCGGTTCAGCGCTGGTTGTATTAGAACGCGAGCTGCGCGACTACGATCTGGTGATCGCATCCTTACATGGCACAAGCAAGTTCCCATACAAGAACTACAAGGTAAACCCGCAGTCGGCCAATATCCTCGAAGCGATCGGTAAGCGCGTTCCGGTAGTATTCGTGGATTTTGGGAACCCATACAATCTGAAATACTTCCAGGGACAGCATACCGTGGTCATGGGTTATGAAGACCGCGATGTGCATCATCAAAAAACCGCCCAGGCACTCTTTGGAGCCATTGGCGTGGATGCAAAACTGAGCGTCACTGTAGGTGAATACAAGGAAGGCGAAGGCGTGAGTTATAAGCCTCTCCCGCTACTCCAATACGGCGTCCCGGAAGAGGTCGGCATGAACTCCGAGCTCATGAAAAAGATCGACAAGGTAGCTGAGGAAGCCATCAGCATAAAGGCAACTCCCGGTTGTCAGGTTCTCGTGGCTCGACACGGAAAAGTGATCTGGGAGAAGTCTTATGGGTACCACACATACAGCAAGAAACGACGAGTGGAGGACGAGGATCTATATGATATCGCCTCACTCACCAAGATCGCCGCGACCACTATTTCACTCATGAAACTGGCGGAAGACGGTGCGATCGATCTGGATGATGAGTTGAGCCGATACCTCGGTGACCTCGACACCACGAACAAGAAAAAGATCACCATTCGCGATGTGCTCACGCATTCCTCCGGACTCAAAGGCTGGATCCCATTCTACCGCGCCACAGTAGCTGATCCTATCGCATACGACTCCATTTACCATACCACACCGGATGACCGGTTCTGTATCAAGGTCGACGACGACCTTTACATGTGCAAGGACTACCAGGAAGTCATCTTCGGCGAGATCTATACTTCGGATGTGGACCGTCCGGGCCATTACCGCTACAGCGATCTGGGAATGATACTCCTTCGCTATCTCGTGGAGAAAGTCACTCATACACCATTCGACCGATACGTGGACAGTGTATTCTACCAGCCTATGGGCTTGCGTAAACTCACCTATCATCCGCTGCGAAAGTTCAGCAAGGACGAGATCGTCCCGACCGAGAAGGACGCCGATTTCCGCAAGGGCGTGATCCACGGATATGTGCACGATCCCGGAGCTGCTATGCTTGGTGGAGTAAGCGGACATGCAGGCTTATTCTCCAACGCTTCCGATCTGGCGGCATTGATGCAAATGCTCATGTACGGCGGTGTGTACAACGGCTATCGGTTCCTGCACCCCAAGACGGTCAAAGAATTCACGTCGTACCAAATTCGGGGCTCCAGACGTGGTCTTGGCTTCGACAAACCAGAACCGAGTTCGCGCAAGATCAACCCAACCTCAGACTACGCCTCAGGTCTCACCTTTGGCCATAGTGGTTTCACCGGTACCCAAATGTGGGCCGACCCACAATACGGACTCGTGTACATCTTCCTTTCGAACCGAGTCCATCCGAGTTCCAACAACAAGCTTCTCATCCGCAAAAGTGTACGCACGGAGATCATGAATGCGATCTATGAGAGTATGAAGGGGGAGAAACTTCAAGGGTAATTGAACCCAATAACCAGCACAATCATTACTTTTATTGGCGATTATTTCACTTGGTATGAAGAATCCCTCCATTTACACAAATGCACCCAAGTACGCTCATTACTATATAGATCAGGTTGAGTCGAATGATTTGATCACAGAGTTTGAGAAAAGTAAAGAACTAACACTCGCCACGTTCAAGCTGATCACCTCGCAGAACGAAAACTATTCGTTTGCACCTGGTAAATGGACAGTGAAACAGGTCATGCGACATGTCGTTGATATGGAACGGATCTTTGCGATCGGGGCATTTCGTTTTTCTCACTTCGATAATACTGAGTTGCCGGGCGTGGAAGAAGATGACTATGTGGATGAACGAATACCCGAGATCAGCCTATCGGATCTCAAAGATGAGTATCTCGCTGTGCGCACTGCAACTGTTTGGATCTACAGAAACAGCACCGATGAAATGCTCGACTTCAAAGGAATAGCTAACAAACAACCATACACCGCCAGATCTCTGGGGTTTGCCACGATCGGGCATAACATTCACCATTGTAACGTGATTCGGGAAAGGTATTTGGGTATTTAAACACTGCGACACATATGAAAGAATCCTTCGTCCTTAAAGAAACACTTGAATCCGAACCTTCCACGATCTATCAAGCCTGGTTAGACGGTGAGCTGCACAGCCAAATGACAGGTGGAGAAGCCCATTGCAGTAACAAGATAGGCGGCAGCTTTTCGGCGTGGGACGGGTACATTACCGGTAAGAATATTGAGTTGGTCGAAGACAAAAAGATCGTACAAACCTGGCGAACCACTGAATTTGAAGAAGAGGACGAGGATTCAATCCTTAACATTGAGTTGACAAGAACGTCGAACGGTGCAACGGAGATCACGTTGACGCATACCAATATCCCCGAAGGTCAGACCCAATATGAGCAAGGCTGGATCGATCATTACTTCAGTCCAATGAGAGACTTCTTTAACGGCGAACAGGAATAATCATTCAAAACGTTTTGGAAATCAAAGCACAATTGAAAGACGTCCAGATCCTCCAGCGTGAGTTGACTCCGCAGGAAACCGAACAGGTAAACGCCGGATTCGATGCACTCAGTCTGGAAGAAGGTGTAGCATTGGAAAGCAGGGAACCCATCAATCTGTTGGCTATGAAGGAAAATGAACTGATCGGATGTGCCACGGGATCGGCACACAAGAACGGAGAGGAATATACCGGCTGGTTCCATCTGACCGATCTGTACGTGGAAAAGGAATATCGCGATCAGGGAATGGGTTCGGAGTTACTCAATGAGTTGGAAGAGACGCTCCGGCAAATGGGAATCCGACACATCTGGCTCTGGACATCGGCGGAGCCAACGCTCCGGTTTTATAGAAGACACGGATACACCCAATTCACGGAAATGGAGAACTGGTACTCTGACGGGAGCAGCCGGATTGGAATGAGAAAAACAATAACGTAAATGAGCTTCCTCAAAGCTGAATGGCGAAAACTGGCGATTGCCAATTATTCTATTGACAAGCAGTTGCTGGATGAATTTGTTCCCTTCGGAACTGAACTGGATCTATGGAATGACAAGTGCTATGTCAGCCTGGTTGGGTTCATGTTTCTGAACACTAGACTCTTGGGGGTGAAAGTACCTTTCCATGTCAACTTTGAGGAAGTGAATCTGCGTTTCTACGTCAAGCGATTTGAGAACGGAAAATGGAAACGAGGTGTAGTCTTCATTAAGGAGATCGTTCCCAAAAGAGCACTGACTTTTGTGGCAAATACCGTCTACAACGAGAACTATGAAACGATGCCTATGTCTCACCGATGGACCGAAAACGAACGCGAGCGGACCGTTGAATACCGCTGGTCAAAGAATGGAAAGAACTACAGCTTCGAGGTCAACGCAAGCACAGACAGTCATGAAATAGCTCCGGAGAGTGAAACAGAATTCATCACGGAACACTACTGGGGTTATGCAAAAGTATCCGATGAAAGATCCAATGAATATGAAGTAACGCACCCTAAATGGAGAGCCTATCAAGTGAAAGATTACGTGATCGAAGTGGACTTCGGCGCAGTGTACGGCGATGAATTCGGATTTCTGAATTCATTGCAACCCTGTTCAGTCATGCTTGCGGAAGGGTCAAAGATCACCGTGGAGAAGAAACGAACTCTAAAAAGCGATCCTGACTGATAATCCGATCCGAACTACTTTGGATCAGATCGACAACATCAACCGCACTAAAAAATTCCTCCCCGCCTGCGGGTAGACATAGTTATAGCTTGCCCTTTGTTCGCCTAGGAAGCCGCCAAATGTGTAGCCATTTGGAGCATAGTCCACATCTAGCAAGTTGTTCACTTGTCCGCTCAGCTCCCAGCTGCTCTTGCCCATTTTGAAGCGATAATTTGCTCTAAGGTGCATGAGGTAGAACCCTTCAAGCATGCGATCGGAACTGGAGGAATTGTCGAGGAACTGATCGCTCACCGCTTTCTGGATCAGACTCAGGTCCAGTCCTTTCAAAGGATGGTAGTTCAACACCAATGAAGCGATATAAGCGGGTGATAATGCCAGATCCGTGTTCTCGTGTACCACTTTCACCTGACCACCGTTGTCCCAGTCCTCCACGAATTCCACGTAGTTCACGATCTTATTCATGGAGAAATTGGCATTCCCGGCGACCTCCCATTTGTCGTTCAAGGTATAACCTCCTTCCAGCTCCACGCCACGTCGATAGCTGCGATCCACGTTCTCCCGTGTAGCGGCTCCTACATCATTGATCCGACCGGTGAGTACCAATTGATCTTTGTACTCCATGGCATATAAGTTTCCGCGCAAATAGTACTTCTTACGTTCCCAGCGGGTGCCTAGTTCGATGTTGTGCAGGCGTTCGCTCTGTGGTCTACTTTCAGGCGATGACTCAACGTAATCCGTGCGCACGGGTTCTCGATTGGATTGTGCATAGGAAAGGTATGCATTCGTGAATGCCCCCAGCTTATAGCTCAAACCGACCTTCGGGTTGAAGAACAAGAAATCCTCCTTTCGGTCTATGGGGTTCTGATTCCGGTCGGGTCCCACGAATTCGTAGTTGATCCATCGCACCTGCAGATCTGCAAACGCTGTGACCTTCTTTTTGATCGTTCGTGTGTGCTTGAGGAATGCATTTGCCTCTTGTTTAAGCGCTGTGTTCTGATAGTATCGGTCTCCCAATTCGCTGTTGGAGGCATACTCTGCCCAGATCACCTCTCCGTAATGTTCTCCTTCGTACTGTTGTGCCGCTATACCCAAATTCCAAACTCTGCTGGAACGTCGATGTTCCATTGAAGCCATCGCACCGTAAAAGTGGTTGTCGAGCCAGCGACGTCTAATGAAATTACCGTCAGATATCGTATCCCCACCGATGAACAAAGTATCCATTCCATAGAATGCGAAATCGGTATCATCAAGCCAGTTCTCGGTATTCTGGAATTGCTCATAGTAGCCGTATCCTCTCGTATAGTGGACTGCCGTTTTTAGGGAGAGACGCTTGTTGAACTGATGTGTGAAGAATCCCTGATAATGGTCTTGATTGTAGTTGTCGACCTCATTCTCGTACGTGTAATAATTGTATGTGCTGTTGTCACTGTTCTCGAGATTCTCACGATAGCTACCATAGATCCCAAGGTCATCTATGAAAGTAGTCAGTGCAGCCTCGTCCCCTCTGAATTTTGGCTGAGGTACGCCGTACCAGGCCTGATAAGTGCGCTCGAACCCCTTCATGACCACGAGTTTGAGCAGACTCTTTTTCCAATAACGACCGGCAGTCAGGAACATGGAACTCAGATCTGATGACGCTCGATCAATAAATCCATCCGACTTGATACCCGAAACGCGCCCCTGAAGTCCCCATTGTCCG
>VMBT01000257.1_pt1 | contig 35748 bp, 35 predicted proteins | sample 4404301 | NCBI WGS metagenome assembly VMBT01 (sample SAMN12238535, study PRJNA552566) | marine metagenome | isolation source: Coastal seawater | place: USA: coastal Georgia, Sapelo Island | collected 2008-08/2009-08
GCCTTCCGGGCCCAGGGGGAAACCCGAGCCGATGGCAATGATGCCGGCCACCAGTTTCACCAGGCCCACCCGAAGCCCCATCGGAACCGACCGGTGGCGCAGGAAGCCCATGATGTGGGTGATCCCGGCTCCGCCAGCGGCTGGAGACAGGTTGGTGATCAACCAGGCCGAGACCATGCCGCCGATGGCGCCGAGGGCGGGGAGTACCACCCAGGCTGGAAATTCATCGAGCAGGTCGAGCCGCCAATCCCGCAGCAGGTTGATGCCGCTGGTGAACAGCAGGCCGGTGATGGCAGCCCCAAGGCCCGTGAGCGCCAGAGCCAAAACCACCACCAGCCAGCGGCGTTCCAACAACCTCCTGATGCTCCGGCTGGAGCCCAGGAGGTGGCGTCGTTGCTTGGGTTCGCTCAGGGATGGCACAGATGAGGTGATCCGGAATCAGGCCTGAGCCAGAACGGTTGCTTCGTCGTCAGCACTGACCACGCGCCCCTGGTCTTCAAAGCCGCTGATCTGATCGAAGTTCAGGTAGCGGTAGAGCTCGTCGGAGAGGGGATCGATCTTCTCGGCCGCAATGCTGCGGTATTCCTCCGGGGTGGGAATGCGTCCCAGCTGGGCGCAGACGGCGGCCAGTTCGGCGCTGCCCAGGTACACCTGAGCACCTTTGCCCAGGCGGTTGTTGAAGTTGCGGGTGCTGGTGGAGAACACGGTGGTGTTGTCCTCCACGCGGGCCTGGTTGCCCATGCAGAGGGAGCAACCCGGCATCTCCATGCGGGACCCGGCGGCCTCGAAGGTGGCGTAGTAGCCCTCCTCTTTGAGGGTCTCTTCGTCCATCCGCGTTGGCGGACAGACCCACAGGCGCGCCGTGTTCTGGCCGGCGCCTTCCAGCACCTTGGCCGCGGCGCGGTAGTGGCCGATGTTGGTCATGCAGGAGCCGATGAACACCTCCTGCACAGGGTCACCAGCCACCTCGCTGAGCAGCTTCACGTTGTCGGGATCGTTGGGGCAGGCCACCACCGGTTCGGTGAGCTCGTCGAGGTTGATCTCCAGCACTTCCGCGTACTCCGCGTCTGCGTCAGCACTCATCAGCTGGGGATTCGCCAGCCAGGCCTCCATCTCCTTGATCCGGCGGGCCAGGGTGCGGGCGTCGCTGTAGCCGCGGGCAATCATGTTCTTCAGCAGCGCCACGTTGCTGCGCAGGTATTCGCTCACCGTGTCTTCGGAGAGCTTGATCGTGCAGCCGGCGCAGGAGCGTTCGGCGCTGGCATCGGTGAGTTCGAAGGCCTGTTCCAGCTTCAGGTCGGGCAGACCTTCGATCTCCATGATCCGGCCGTTGAACAGGTTCTTCTTGTTGGCCTTTTCAACGGTGAGCAGTCCCCGCTGAATGGCCACCCAGGGGATGGCGTTCACCACGTCCCGGAGCGTGACGCCCGGTTGCAGGGATCCGCTGAAGCGCACCAGCACCGATTCAGGCATGTCCAGTGGCATGGCGCCGATGGCGGCTGCAAAGGCCACCACCCCAGAGCCGCCTGGGAAGGAAATGCCGAGGGGGAAGCGGGTGTGGCTGTCACCGCCGGTGCCCACGGTGTCGGGCAGCAGCATCCGGTTCAGCCAGCTGTGGATGATGCCGTCGCCGGGGCGCAGGGCGACGCCGCCGCGGGAGCTAATGAAGTCGGGCAGCTCGGCGTGGGTCTTGAGGTCCACCGGCTTGGGGTAGGCCGCGGTGTGGCAGAAGCTCTGCATCACCAGATCGGCGGAGAAGCCCAGGCAGGCCAGCTCCTTCATTTCATCGCGGGTCATCGGCCCGGTGGTGTCCTGGGAGCCGACCGTGGTCATCAGCGGCTCACAGCTGGTGCCGGGGCGCACGCCCGGCAGGCCGCAGGCCTTGCCCACCATCTTCTGCGCCAGGGTGAAGCCCTTGCCGGTGTCGGCGGGGGCACTGGGCCGGATGAAGAGGTCGCTGGCGGGCAGGCCCAGCTGGGCGCGCACCTTGTCGGTCAAGGCACGGCCGATCATCAGGGGGATGCGGCCGCCGGCACGCACCTCATCGGTGATCGTGCTCGGCTTGAGCTCGAAGCGGGCCACCACGTCACCGGCGTTGGCCTCGCCCGCTGCCCGCTCGATCGTGCCGGCGTAGGGGCGAATCGTGATGACATCGCCGGAGTTCAGGGCGGTGACATCGCACTCAATCGGCAGGGCGCCGGAGTCCTCAGCCGTGTTGAAGAAGATCGGCGCGATCTTGCCGCCGAGCACCACGCCGCCACTGCGCTTGTTGGGCACGTGGGGGATGTCGGTGCCGGTGTGCCAGAGCACCGAGTTGATGGCGGATTTACGGGAGCTGCCGGTGCCGACCACGTCGCCGACGTAGGCCACGGGATGGCCCTTTTGCTTGAGCTCGGCGATCAGATCCAGGCCGCCGGGCATCCGGGTCTCGAGCATCGCCGTGGCGTGCAGCGGGATGTCCGGACGGGTCGTGGCGTGGGTTGCCGGGGAGAGGTCATCGGTATTGGTCTCGCCTTCCACCTTGAAGACCGTGACGGTGATCTCCGCCGGCAGCTCGGGCTTGGCGGTGAACCACTCGGCATTGGCCCAGCAGTCGATGACCCGTTTGGCCTGGGCGTTGCTGGCGGCCAGCTCCAAGACATCGTTGTAGGCGTCGTAGACCAGCAGGGTGCGGCAGAGCCCAGTCGCGGCGGCGTCAGCGATGGCTGCGTCCGCGTGGGAGAGCAGCTCGATCAGGGCGCCGACGTTGTAGCCGCCGATCATGGTGGCCAGCAGCTTCACCGCTTCCACGGGAGCGACCAGGGGGCTGGTGGTTCTGCCCTGGGCCACGGCACTGAGCCAGTCCGCTTTGACGTAGGCCGCCTCATCCACGCCGGGGGGGATGCGCTCCGAGAGCAGATGCAGCAGGAACTCCTCTTCCCCGGCGGGGGGTGCCTGCAGCAGTTCAGTCAGGGCCTGGGTTTCGGCGGCTGTCAGCGGCAGGGCGGGGACCCCTTGGGCTTCTCGCTCCGCAGCGGCGGCGCGGTAGTCGGCAAGGAAGCTGCTGGCGGACATCGGCGCTGGAACCCCAGGGGGCCTCGATCGGTGGACGTCCGACCATTGTTCTTTGCCGCCGGTCCCCCCCGTTGTGACGAACGATGCGACTGGGCTTTTAGGGTGGGTTGCTCCGAGCCCCTGGGATGGTTGCCGGCATGATTCCCACCTCTGATCTCCACGTGGTGGAAACCCGGCCCCTGGTGGCGCCCACCCTGCTGCACGGGGAGCTGCCACTGAGCGAGACCGCTGGGCGCACCGTGCGCGAGGCCCGCGAGCGCATCAAGGCCATCCTTCGGGGTGACGACCAGCGTTTGCTGGTGATCGTTGGACCCTGCTCGGTCCATGACGTGGAGGCGGCCCAGGAATACGCCGCCGCCATCGCTGAAGAACACAAGCGCCACCGCGATCAACTCGAGGTGGTGATGCGGGTGTATTTCGAGAAGCCCCGCACCACCGTCGGTTGGAAGGGGTTGATCAATGACCCGCATCTGGACGGCAGCTACGACATCAACACCGGTCTGCGCCTGGCACGCGGCCTGCTGCTGCATCTGGCCGACATGGGTCTACCGGCTGCCACGGAGCTGTTGGACCCTGTCGTTCCCCAGTACATCGCTGATCTGATCAGCTGGACGGCCATCGGCGCCCGCACCACCGAAAGCCAGACCCACCGGGAAATGGCCTCTGGGCTGTCCATGCCCATCGGTTTCAAGAACGGCACCGACGGCAGCGCCATCACCGCCATCAATGCGATGGAGGCGGCAGCACGCCCCCACCATTTCCTGGGCATTAATAAGGATGGCCAAGCGGCCATCGTCACCACCACCGGTAACCCCGATGGGCACCTGGTGCTGCGGGGCGGCAAGCAGGGCACCAACTACCACCGAGAGGCGATTGAAGAAGCCTCGGCTGCTCTGGTGAAAGACGGACTGCCGGCTCGGGTGATGGTGGATTGCAGCCACGGCAACTCCAATAAGGACTACCGCCGTCAAGGCGAGGTGGCGGCGCAGGTGGCTGAGCAACTGCGGGCGGGCTCCCGCGATGTCATGGGCGTGATGATCGAGAGCCATTTGGTGGCTGGTAATCAGAAGATCAGCCCCGATCGCTCGGCCCTCACCTATGGCCAGAGCATCACCGACGCCTGCATCGATCTGCAGACGACCCGTGAGGTGCTGGCGAGCTTGGCTGATGCGGTTGCGGCGGCCCAGAGCGCTTCTGCCGTCGCGGTTTAAGCGAAGCGTTTTGCTCAATTAGCACTCGAAGATCGAGAGTGCTAATTGCCTTCGGTGCTCAATAGTGTGGTTTAAAACTGTTGGCAGTGAGCAGAATCTTCTGCCTGTCCAATTACCTTGTCTGCAACTGAAAGGGGGCTGCCTATGGCCTATCTGCTGCAGTTTTTTGGTCTGTCTGATCCGTTGCAGCTGTTTTACCTGCAGCAAAGTTCCGTGGATGGTGCCGGTCCGGTGTTCACGGGCTTTCGCCCGGTTCAGCTGGATGCCTTGATGGCCTGGGCCCTGGAGACCGCCAGTTGCCGCCAGTGGGATCCAGAGCTGACCCAGCGCAGTGTGATGAACGCTTGGATGGAGCGCGCTGAGGCGATCCGCCAGTGGCAGTTGTGTTTGCGCAGTGAACCCGGAGAGACCCAGTTGGTCACCGGCCTTGGCACCCAACGGGACTGGGAGCAGCGCTGTGAGGCGATGCTCAGGGCATAGCGAGTTGCCAGAGATAAGCGGTGGCTAATGGCACGCTCAGGTTGTCGAGGCCAAAGCCACTCAGTTGCTCGAGCCCCGTGGCGGCGATCGCGATGGCAGCCGCAGCCACCAAGCTGGGTGCGGCTGCGCCCGTTCCCTGGGCGACTCCGATCAACAGGGCCAGGACCAGCCAGCTGGTGAGGGCCATAGCCGCGGTGCCCGCGAGTGATTTGGTTTGCCCGAAGAGCTGCCATCGCGGTGACTGGATCTGGGGGCCAACCAGCCCTGCGAGTCCATCGCCGCAGGCCATCACCAGAACACCTGCGGCCACAGGTAGCGGTTGCTGGGGCCAGAACAGGGCCAGGAGAATCGTGATCGAGGCGCCGTAGGCAATCGTCCCGTAGCTGTGGCGTCCGACGTCCTCGACGGCAGGCAGCAGGCGGAAGCGGTGATTCAGGGCGGTGCCCAGCGTGACCAGGGCCGCGGCGCCCAGGGCCAGGCCTCGCGGAATCGCAAAGGCCCAGGCCAGGAGCACGACCGCGCCAGTGCCGATATGGACGACCTTGCGGCTCCACTCCTTCTGTTGCGGCCAGCGCCGGCGTACCGCCAGGGCCGTCAGCAGCACAGCAGCAAGCCAGGCCAAGACAGCGGCCACGCCCAGGAGCTGTTGCGTGACCACAGAACTCAGGCGATACGGCTCAAGCAGCCTGCTGGTAGTTGGTCATCAGGCGCAGCTTGAGAATCGCTTTCGATTCCAACTGACGCACCCGTTCGCGGGAGACGTTGATCTGGCGTCCGATTTCCGCCAGGGTCAGGGGCTCTTGGCCGGCGAGTCCAAAGCGCAGTTCGATGATCTTGCGCTCGCGCTCATTGAGCTGGGAGAGCCAGGTGCCGAGGTGCTCCTTCTGCAGGTTGCGATCCATGGAATCCATGGACTCGTTGCTGTTGGGATCCGCGATCAGCTCGCCGAGGGTGCTCCGGTCGTCGTCGCCTCGGGCATGGGCATCGAGGGAGGCGCAGGGGGCGCTTTGGGTGATCAGCTCTTCCAGTTCTTCCGGCTGCATGCCCATGGCATGGGCCAGCTCCAGGCGGTTGGGTTGGCGGCCAAAGCGATGGGAGAGCTCGCGGGTGATGCGACGCATCTTCGAGAGCTTCTCGCTCACGTGAATCGGCAAGCGAATCGTGCGGGCGCTGTTGTCGATGGCCCGGGTCATGCCCTGGCGAATCCACCAGTAGGCATAGGTCGAGAACTTGTAGCCCATGGCGGGGTCGAACTTGTCGACGGCTCGCTCCAGACCAATCGCGCCCTCTTGGACCAGGTCAAGCAGTTCCAGGCCTTGGTTCTGATATTTCTTGGCGACGCTGACGACGAGCCGCAGGTTGGCGGCCATCATTCGATCCCGGGCGCGGGTGCCCATCCGGATCTGATGTTTTTGGCGGGCGGTGAGTTCGGCGGCGGGGAGCTCCTGCAGACGCTTCATCGCCTGCACATGGTGAGCCAACTCAATCTCTTCGGCGGGAGTGAGGAGGGGTACCCGGCCGATATTGCTCAGGTACCAGCCGATCGAGTCAGCACTAAGGCGACCTCCCTGCCGGGGCGCGGCGGATCGAGCGGTTGATTTGTTGCTCGAAGGGCCTGAAGCAGCGGGCTTGTTTGCAGGCATGGCAGCAGATGCGCAGGCTTCGGAGGTTGCTTTGGGCGGTTGGTTGTCTCTGCAGGGTTGCAGAACTGAACTAAAGGCCGCAAAACAAATTGATTTGGCCGGAATGTAGCACTCCTGGCCACTGCGAGATGTCAGGAATTGGAAGACTTACTAAGGCCTTTTCGTTCGTTTTTCTTTCTGTTTGTAGCCCTCGCTACGCGCCCGCCTCGACAGGGATCAGGCCCTTTCTCCAGCCATCGATCAAGTTGGCTTGCACGGCGATGTTGTCCTCTTCGGGAATGCGGCGGCTGAAGCTGCCATCGCTCTGCATGTCCCAGGCGGTGCAGTTGTCATTGAGATAGCTGTCGATCAGCCGTGTCAGCCGTTCGTGTAGATCGGGATCTTCGACGGGGACCACCGCTTCGACGCGCCGGTCGAGATTGCGACCCATCCAGTCGGCACTGCCGATATACGTCTCGTGCTTGCCGCCGTTCTCGAACCAGAACAGACGGGAGTGCTCCAGGAAGCGACCAATGACGCTGCTCACCCGAATGTTGTCGCTGACACCGACCAGCCCCGGTCGCAGGCTGCACATGCCGCGCACCACGAGGTCGATCTGAACACCCGCTTGGGAGGCCTCGTAGAGCAGGGCGATGATGCGCGGGTCCACCAGGGCGTTCATCTTGGCCTTGATGGCGGCGGGCTGACCGGCCTTCGCGTGCTCGATCTCCCGTTGGATGAGCTCTTGCATCCGGCGGCGCAGGCTCACGGGCGCCACCAGGAGGCGCCGGAAGTCCTGTTGCTTGGAGAAGCCCGTCAGGTAGTTGAACAGCTCGGCCAGGTCCTGCCCCAGTTCCGGCCGGGCGGAGAGCAGACCCAGGTCCGTGTAGAGGGCTGCGGTTTTGGAGTTGTAGTTGCCCGTGCCGATGTGGCAGTAGCTGCGCAGCAGATCCTTTTCCTTGCGCACCACCAGCGTGATCTTGGTGTGGGTTTTCAGGCCGATCACCCCGTAGACCACGTGGACGCCTGAGCGCTCCAGTTGGCGGGCCCACTGAATGTTGTTGTCCTCGTCGAAGCGTGCCTTGAGCTCGACCAGCACCATCACCTGCTTGCCGTTCTCTGAGGCGCGAATCAGGGCGGCAATGATCGGGGAGTCTTTCGAGACCCGATAGAGGGTCATCTTGATGGCCAGCACCGAGGGGTCATCGGCGGCCTGATTGATGAACTCCTCGACAGAGGTGGAAAAGAGGTCAAACGGGTGGTGCAGGAGCACATCACCGCGGCGCAGCACCGAGAAGATGCTGGTGAATTCCTCGGCCTTAATCGAGCCGTCCTCCAGCAGGCTCTTCTGAGCCCGAGCCAACTTGGCGTGGGTGCGGCCCCGGTGCGGGGCATCCTTCAAAGCCGGCAGGGGAATGGCCAGCAGGCACATCAGGTCATCGAGGCCCAGCGGACCGCCGATTCGATAGAGATCCTCCGGTTCAACGCCGGTGCCCTCCAGGAGCAGTTCCACCACGGCATCCGGCATCTCATCGGCGACCTCCAGGCGCACCACCTCGCCGCCCATGCGTCGTTTGCGCAGGCCCTGCTGCAGGGCCTCCATCAAGTCGTCGGCTTCCAGGTCCCGTAGCTCCAGGTCCGCATCCCGGGTGACGCGGAAGAAGTAGTGCCCCTCCACCTCCATCCCTGGGAAGAGCAGCTGCAGGTTGAAGGCCACCACCTGCTCCAGGGGGACGGCGGTGAAGACCGGTTGCGGTTCGGTCGTGCTGAGCTCGGCCGGCAGTTCGACAAACCGCGGCAGGTTCTTTTGCGGGACCTTGACCCGGGCAAATTGTTGAACGCCGCTGTCTGGATCGCGGATCAGGGCCGCGATGTTCAAGCTCAGGTTGCTGATGAAGGGGAAGGGGTGAGCCGGGTCCACCGCCAGGGGGGTGAGCACCGGGAAGATGGCGCGCTGGAAGTAGTCGTTGACCCAGGCCTTCTGCTTCTTGTTCAGCCTGCGGTAGTCCAGGAGGTGCACGCCGACTTCGGCCAGCTGGTGCTTCAGGTAGTGGCGGTAGTGGGCCTGTTGTTGCTGCAGCAGCGGTGCGAGTTCCTTGCGCACCAGGGCCAGCTGTTGGGTGGGAGTCAGTCCGTCGTCGCTCAGGGTCTGAACGCCCGCTTCCACCTGTGACTTCAGTGAAGCCACACGGACCATGAAAAATTCGTCGAGGTTATTGCTGAAGATCGCGCTGAATTTGGCCTGCTCCAGCAGCGGCGTGTGCTCGCTCAGGGCTTGGGCCAGCACCCTCTGGTTGAAGGCGATCCAGCTGAGCTCCCGATTGATGTAGAGCTCCGGAGCAACCACTGGATCAGCCATGGATGACCCATCACCTTCTGCTGATCAACGTAGCAATCAGAAGGGATCTCAGGCGTGTTGCCCGCGACGCGGCAGGCCTCCAGCCACCAGGGCTGCGACCCCCGCGAGCACCGTGATGCCCAGCCAGAAGGGACTGCGTTGTCCGACCACGTCGTAGGCCAGGCCGGCGAGGGGAGGGCCGATAAAACTGCCCAGGCTCTGGAGGCCCTGAAGGCTTCCCAGGGCTGCCCCCTGGCCGGAGTCATCCAGGCGCCTGGAGACCAGGGCCCGCAGGCAGGGGGTCACCAGGCCGGTGCCGAGGGCCAGGATCGCAACGGCGGGGAAGACGACACGGGTGGCGTTCTCGGCGGTGGCCATCGGCACCAGCAGGCAGCCGGCGATCACGAAGCCCAAGCCAGCCAGGGTCAGTCGCCATTCGCCAAAGCGTTTCACCAGAGGTCCGATCAAGCCCCCCTGGACGACCGTCGCCACGATGCCGACCACCAAGAAGGCATTGGCCGCTAGACCCGGTCCCCAATCAAAGGCCTGTTTGAAATAGAGGACCAGCACGGCTGTGAAGCCGTTGAAGGCGAGAAAAAAGAGAAAGAACGCCCCACACAAGCGGCGCACCTGGGGGTTGGTGAACACCTTCTGCAGGGCGATCAAGGGATTGAGGTCCCGTTTGCGTGGCATCGCCAGCCGCGCCTCGGGCGGGTGGGTTTCTGGCAACAGCAGCAGCACCAGCACCAGGTTGATCAGGGCGAAGGCCGCGGCGGCCCACACCGGCAGGGTGACGTTGGTCTGGGAGAGCAGGCCGCCAAAGGCGGGGCCCAGGATGAAGCCCAGGCCGAAGGCCACGCCAATCAGACCAAAAGCCTTGGCACGGTTTTCTGGGGTCGAGATATCCGCGAGCACTGCCCCTGCCGTGGCGGCGGTGCCGCCGCTCACCCCATCAATGAGTCGGGCGGTAAACAGCAGGATCAGGGGAAGGCTCGTCCCGGCGGCCCAGGGAATGGCCTGCCAATCAATGCTGACCGTGATCGCAAAGAGGCTCAAGCCGAGCACCGAGCCCGCCACACAAATGCCGATGACGGGTTTGCGGCCAAAGCGATCGCTCAGGGAGCCAATCAGGGGGGTGACGGCGAATTGGGCGATCGCGTAACTCCCGGCCAGCAGCCCCAGGGTGCGGCCGTTGTCCGTGAAGCTCGCCAGCAGGAACGGCAGCAAGGGGAAAACAATGCTTTCCCCGAGCCGATCATTCAGCAGCGTGAGGAACGCGCAGAGAGAGGTGGAGGGCCGTTTCCAGCTCACAGGGCTGTCCCCAGTGTTTGCCTCACCTTCCCATGGAGGCTTGATCTTTTCTTAGTGCCTCCATTTCGACCTCCGCACCCGCGTCGTTGCAGCCCGTGATTGCTGGCCAAGCGGCGATGTGGCAGGTGCTGGGCGAACGCTGATTGGTTGCTCTCAGCCCATCTCCTGGCGCAGACGCTGGAGGTGGGCCATCACCACCCCCGAGTTCAGCAGTTCCCGGCAGCGTTCGAGGCCGCCTGTGAGGTTCGCCTCCAGTCCGGCCTGCCAGAGGTAGGTGCCGGCATTCCAGATCAAGGCGGTCGCGAGTTCCCCTTGCCCGCCCAGGGCGGCGGCCGCTTGGTGACCCCAGGTCTCCAGACCTTCCCAAAGCGGGTCGGCTCCGTAGCAACCGTTGTCGCGGGGGTGGAGAATCTGGCGCCCGTCCTCCTCTCGGGTTGGACGACCCGTCACGCAGGCCCGACTGATCGGCAGATCGGTGCTTCCCTCCAGGCCTTTGACGGTCAGCACGTTGGTTTCCCCCGCTAAGTCCAGTGCCTTCCAGGCCCGCGCTTCGGTTGGCGGGTGGACAAAGCCACTGACCAGCAGGTGCTCGCCCTGGTGCGCAGTCCAGAGCAGCTCGAGGCTGGCCAGCGGTGGCCGCTTGCCGAGATCCTCGCGGTAGGGGATCAGGGTTTCGGCATCCGGGAGGTGGTCCGGTTGATGGACCAACGCCAGATTGCAAGCGTTGAGCTTGGCCTGGACCCACTCGACGCTTCGGCCGGCGAGCTGCAGGCCCAAGCAGGCAAACAGCTCCTGGGCCGTGATCCCGTATTTCACGGGGATGCGGCCGGCCCCTTGCAGCACCACGGGGAGTCCGGCACTCGAGAGCACCAGGGCGGTGAGGGGGTAGATCGGAGCGGTGCGTGTGCGCCCGTCAAAGGGCATGCCGAAGCTGATGGCTGGCTTGCCGGTTGTCAGCTGCGGGCCCCGCTTTCGGTACACATCCAGCATCCCGGTGAGCTCCTGAGGCTCAGGCCGGCGGATGCGGTGGGCGATCAGGAAGGCGCCGATTTGGGCCGGGCTGGCGGCCCCATCGAGCATCAGTTCCAGGGCGTGGGCGGCTTCTTCGCGCGTCAGTCCACTACTGGTGTGCTCGCCACTGCCGACTTTGCGGAGATAGACCTTGAACAGCTCACGGCCATTCGGCGGGCCGTCGGTTGGGGGAGCGGCGTAGGTCAAGCCGACAGAAGAGCTCGTTCTCACTGGATTCTCCGTGCCGGCAAGGCCTGATCTGGTAGCAGCAGCTACCAAGTTGTTTCAGGCTCGGTAACAAAGGCTGCGAAGTTGATCCCCATCTGCAGCGAATCTGACATGCGAGCAGAACGCAGATTGCGCTTCATTCTGTTCACTCCTCTCATCAATTCTGGCCTGTCTCCATGACGGTTACTCCTGTTTCAATGCCCTCGCTGGCAGCCCCCTCTCCCGCCACAATCACGGCGACATTGATGGCGGCGAAGAAGGCCAAAGGGCTGAGCTTCGCTGATCTGGAGGCCGCCCTGGGTCGCGATGAAGTGTGGATCGCTTCGCTGTTCTACTGCCAGTCCACCGCTTCGGCTGAAGAAGCCCAAAAGCTGGCTGAACTGCTCAGCCTTGACCATGCCATTACCGAGGCACTGCAGTCGTTCCCGACCAAGGGCGGTCTGGATCCTGTGATCCCGACTGATCCGCTGATCTATCGCTTCTACGAGATCATGCAGGTGTACGGAATGCCCCTGAAGGACGTGATCCAAGAGAAGTTTGGTGATGGCATTATGAGCGCCATTGACTTCACCTTGGATGTGGACAAAGTCGAAGATCCTGCTGGTAACCGCGTGAAAGTCACCATGTGTGGCAAGTTCCTTCCTTATAAGAAATGGTGAGCTTCGGCTCCCAACGCGAAAGCCCACCAATGGTGGGCTTTTTTTGTGGCGAATTGTAGAAATGAATAGTTATGCCAAGGCCTGCTCGACCAGGGCTTGATGCCTGACCTGAGCCTTGAGTTGACGCCGCAGCGGCTCTTCTAAGGCTGTGCCAGCCAATTCGCCTCGAAGCTCCAGCAGCTGTTGGCAGCATTCCAGGCTGCCGATGCAACCGAGGGCCTGGAGTGCCGCTTCAGCGACGCGGGGCAGAGCTTCGGTGCTGATGCAGCCGCGAATGGCAGTTAAGACGCTGGGCTCGTTGCGCCGTTGCAGCAGCTTGATCGTGGCAATCACCACATCGGCGCGAAAGTCCTGCAGCAGAGGCGTCGTCAGGCGTAGGACCTCCTCGGCCGTCAGGCTGCGATTGCGGAAGGTCAGCAGGCTGAGGCCTGCCAGGCGATGGCTCTGGCCCGGGGCGCTCAGCGCTGATTCGATGATTCTGAAATCGATCAGATTGCCCCAGCAGCCGAGGGCTTCGAGCACATCGGGTTCCAGGGGTCCGGCCTCTGGCAGCCAGGCCAAGAGTTGGGTGCAGGCCTGGGGGTGATGACAGATCCCCAGGGCGCGAATGAGGGGCAGAGAAATGCCCTGCGATTGGCAGAGGGGAAGGATCAAGGCAATGGCCTCGGGTCCGGCCATCCCCAGCCGCTCAGCCAGGCTGAGGGCAAGGGTGGGATCGGAGACCCGAGGCAGCAGAGCGCTCAGTTCTTCAGGGGTGAGGGGCTGCCGCCGCCAGCGTCCGAGCCGCTCGCTCAGAGCAGCTTCCTCATGGGGCTGAAGAAGGTCAGAGGCAGGGGCGACAGCGAGTCCCATTGATCAGCGAGCCCCCAGCTCGGCGGCCAGTTCCCGCTCCAGCTTGTCGTCGTGCTCACTGGGGAGAACGTTGGTCATCTTGGTGCGGTGGGTGCTGTAGAAGAGCATCCCGATGAAGACCATCCCGCCCACGATGTTGCCGAGGGTGACGGGGATGAAGTTCCAGACGATCACCTTGCCGAAGGACACACCGGAGCCCAGCAGGGGGCCGGCGGTATGCAGGAACTGGTTCACCACGATGTGCTCCATGCCCATCGTTTGGAAGGCCGTGATCGGCAGCCAGCAGGCCAGCAGCTTGCCGGGAACGCTCTTGCTCACCAGGGCCATGGTCACGCCCAGGCAGACCAGCCAGTTGGCGACCATGCCCCGCAGGAAGGCCAGGAAGAAGCCAGTGCTGCCAAGGGCTTCGTACTTGGTGACCACATTCAGCTTGTTGAGCTTGATGATCGTGGCGGCCACGACCTGCCAGCCCTTACCGCCGTCGGCAGCGGCCAGGGGCTCAACGGTGCCGGCGCTGGTCAGGCTGGCCCACATGATCAGGGCAACAACGGCGGTGCCGATGAAGTTGCCAATCCAGACCCAGGCCCAGTTGCGGAAGGTGGCGCTCCAGCTCGCCTTGCCGGCCCAGACGCTCATGGGCAGCAGGGCGAAGTTGCCGGTGACCAGCTCCATGCCGAAGAGGACGATGCTGGCGAAGCCGAAGGGGAAGAGCAGCGAGCCCAGGAAGGGCATCTTGCTCTGGGCGGCCACGGTCAGGGCCAGGATCACGGCGAGACCGAGGATGGCTCCGGAATAGAAACCGCGGATCAGCAGGTTCTTGACGCTGACGGTTGCTTTTTTGCCGCCGGCAGCAATCATGCCGTCGACTAATTCGTTGGGTAGGACATAGTCCATCTGTGAAGCTGTCGCGCTCATGTTTTGCTCTGCAAGTGATGTGTGAGGAAAGGAATTAACCGCTAATGCGGTTCATCAAGCGAGAAATGATGTCTTGGCTGCCTTGGGGCCTGTTGACGGCAGCTTTGTCAGTGCCACTGCTGCTCAGCCAATTCACAAACCGAGAGAAGACATCTCTCTTTTGTTGCGTCGTTGATGAAGACATGCGTCCGAAGTTGAGGGTGAGACGGTGCGATCTGATTGAGGACAGGCTTCAGAAGAAAGGAGCACCTGGTCTCAAAAATGCCGGTAAATGTGTAGTGCGGACTGCGGCTTTTTACGTCCTGGGCTTGGCGCCAAACTGTTCAATGAGAACTTCTTTCAGCACCGCTTGGATTTCACTGGCGGGAACTCCTTTGCGGTGCATCTCGCCGATTTGAGGGTTGGCACCTTGGGAGCCGCCAATGGTGATGTTGTAGCCCTCGCCCATGCCGCCATCGGGCTGTTTGGTTTTGGTTCCGGTGAGACCAATGGCGCCCATGTAGGCCTGGCCGCAGGTGTTGGGGCAGCCCGTCCAGTGGATCTTCAGTTCCTCCGGAAGGACCAATTCACGATCCAGCGCTTCAGCAGCAGCGAGGGCTTGATCCTTGGTGTTGGTGAGGGCAAAGCTGCAGTAGCTGTTGCCGGTGCAGCTGACGGTGCCAGCGGCAATGTGGCTGGGGTTCAGGCTGAAGCGCTGCAGCAGTGGTTCCGTTTCAAAGGCCTGGAGTTGAGCGCTGCTGATGCCGGTAAAGATCACGTTTTGATCTTCCGTCAGGCGCACGCTGCCGTCGCCATGGCGCTCGGCAAGGGCGGCAATGTCTTGGAAGTCTTCGGCCAGCAGGCGTCCGACGGGAACATGGACACCGGCGTAGTGCAGGTCCTGCTGCTTCTGCGGGTGGATGCCGTAGTGGGAGCGGGGTTCAGCGTCGAAGACTGAACCTGGATCTGGGGTCAGCGGACCAAAGCGTTCTTCCACCATGGCCCGGAAAGCCTCCAGGCCAACCTCGTCGAGGTACAGGCGGAAGCGACCCTTAGGGCGCTTGTCCCGCTCGCCGTTGTCCCTCCAGATCTTGATCACGGCTTCGGTGATCGCGCAGATTTGATCTGGTTTGACCCAGGCGTTCAAGGGAATGGCATAGGCATTCATCTGGGAGGAGAGGATGCCGCCGATCCAGACGCCAAAGCCCATCTCGCCGTTGCGCTCAACGGGGTGGAAGGCGATGTCGTTGTGGAGCAGGAAGTTGTCGCGTGCACCAGCGACAGCCGTATTCCACTTCCGCGGAAGGTTGGAGAACTCGGGGTTGCCCTGGTGGTTGCTCGTGAGGAAGTTTTCGAGCTCCTGGGTGTACGGGCGAGTGTCGACAATCTCCAGGGGGTCAATGCCGGCAATGGGATTTCCGGTGACGTTCCTGGGGTTGTCGAAGGCCGATTGGATGGTGGTCAGGCCAACCGCTTTGAGTTGACCCAGAATCTCGGGCAGGTCCTCCAGGAGGATGCCGCGCATTTGGATGTTTTGGCGCGTGGTGATGTCAGCGCTTCCATTGCTGCCGTAGCGAGCCACGATGTTGCCGACGACCCGAAGCTGCTCTGCGGAGATCACCCCGTTGGGAACCCGCAGGCGCATCATGAACAGCCCTGGAGTTTTGGGTCTCCAGAACATGCCGTACCACTTCAGTCGCAGCTGAAGATCCGTCTCGTCGACATTCTCCCATCCGAGTTTGGCGAACGTCTCGATTTCGCTGCCGACGAGTAGGCCGTCTTTGGCCGCTTTGTTCTGCTCAATCTTATTGAGCTTCTTACCTTCGAGCCAGCTCGGTAGTGCGCTGGGTATCTCGTTTGCGTTGGACATCGTTGGCGTCGCCACCATGGGAAATCGGTTCAGATGAAGTCAGCAACTGAGCCGTTTCCAAAACAAAGAACGACTAGTGGGGGGAATCAAATCATTCGCCCTCTGCACTGCTTTGTCGCCGTTGTTACGGATCGACGCCGTCCAAGGGGAGTGGTGAAAAGGGTGTCAACGGATACCTAAAGGGGCCCCATCTTCCGGGTTGATGGTCACGCTCTTCGGCCCCGCGCAGCTCAGTATTGGCGTCCGATTTCGCCCAGCATTCGCGTCGCTCCACTGCGAATCATTTGCCAGACCTTGCCCATGGCGGCGAAGTCGGCATCGAGTTCGCGCCTCCATTGCGGGGTGGGCTGCATCTCCCGGTAGCGGGGGCGTCCGTAGCTGCTCTGGGGCCTGCGGCGGGAGCTGGGCAAGGGGCGGGCAGCTGGCATCGTGTTCCTATGAATCCGGTGGATGTGACTCCATCAGCAGGCCCGGGGTGCTGGCGGTGGCCGTTGCTACCGAAGCCCTCCGCTGCTCGGCAGTCGCCCTTGCTCTTGGTGGTCCACGGCCACGCCGGTGGGCAGATTCCCCAGGTCATCACTGAGCTGCTGAACGATCTCGCCCAGGCCCGTCAGGCTCCGGTTTGGTTGCAAGCCCTCACGGCTGATCCTCTGGAGCTGCCCCAGGGGCAATCGCTGCTGTTGGTGCCCCTGCTGCTGACGCCCGGCAGCCATGCCCGCAGTGATGTCCCGGGGATCCGTGATCGGCTGCGCCGAGAAGGGCATCAGGTGTGCACGCTTCCTTTCCTCGGGGCCTGGGGCCCCTGGTTGGAGCATTTGCGCGCGCTGAATGCTCCGGCTGTGTTGCACCATCCCCTTCGGCCAGGGGTGGCGGATCGCTACCTCTCGGCCCTGAGCCGCTACCTGGGGGTGCCCTGCTTAAGTGCAGACCGAAGCGCCCCGAGCGATGCGGCGGCATTGCCCTTGGCCCTTGCGCCCAATCGGATGACGGCCCACCTACGGACGGACGTCTCCCCCTGTCTGGCGCTGCTGGAGCGTCCGGCCACCCGTCAGTTCTTGTTCAACCTCCTGCTCGATCTGCCATGACCGCTGACGTTGCCGGCAAGGTGTATCTGGTGGGGGCTGGTCCCGGTGATCCCGACCTCCTGACGGTCAAGGCCCAGCGTTTGCTCAGCCAGTGCGATGCCCTGGTCTATGACTCACTGGTGCCGCGCGAGGTCTTGGCCTTGGTGCCGGACGGTGCCGAGCAGCACTTCGTTGGTAAGCGCCGGGGCCATCACTCTGTGCCCCAACCCAGCACCAATGCCGTGCTGGTGGAGATGGCCAAGCGCCATCGCTGCGTGGTGCGCCTGAAGGGTGGGGATCCCTTTCTCTTTGGTCGTGGCGGTGAGGAGGCAGCCCACCTCGAGCGTCATGGGATCGCCGTTGAGGTGGTTCCCGGGGTGACGGCTGGGATCGCCGCCCCTGCCTATGTCGGCATTCCCGTGACCCACCGCCGTGCCGGCAGTTCCGTCACCTTCGTGACCGGTCACGAGGAGATTGATAAGCGTCGTCCTGGGGTGGACTGGCGCGGCTTAGCCCGCAGCAGTGATGGCCTGGTGATCTACATGGGCCTGCACAACCTGCCCCATATCTGTGAGGAGTTGATTGCCGGCGGCCTGGACGCCTCGACCCCTGCTGCTGCGGTGCAGCAAGGCACGGTGCGGGGGCAGAAGGCGGTGGTCTCCACCTTGGGTGGTTTGGCTGCAGCCGTTCAGGAGGCGGAGCTGGCCTCCCCGTCCATCGTGGTGATTGGCGATGTCGTCAGTCAGCGCGTTGAAAGCTGCGCCCCTGAGCCGGCCCTCGTGGAGATGCCGATTCCGCTCAAATAGGGCTGAGGGCGTCCCAGGTGCAGGGTTCGCAGGGACCATCCGCGAGGTGCTTGGCGCACCTGGGCGGAGAGCCACTGCTGATCCCGTTCCTTGAGGGCTGCTCGATCGCTTAGGTCTTCGCCGCCATAGAGCAGGTTGATGATCCGATCTGGGTCAAGCTCCAGTTCCGCCACCTCATTCCAGAGGCCTTGGCTGGCCTGGGCATCGGCCCGGCCGATCTGTGCCTCGGCGAGGGACTGGGCCAACAAGATCACCAGGGCCTGTTCTTTGCGGGCAGAAAAGCTGTCACTGCTGATCCCGGCGCGGCCCGGGCGGTCAGTGCAGCTGCTGGAGGGGGCTGTCATCGCAACCTTCCAAGGGTTGGACTAACGCTAATCAGGGTTGGGCCAGTTGCCTTCTGGTCGTTAGGCCTCGGCGCGCCAATTGGGCAGCCCGAGGGCGTCCCGTTGGCTGAAGCGCTCGCAAACGGCATAGGCCGCGGGAAGGTTCGCGACCCGCTCCCAGCTGCCGTCGCTGTCGTTGTGGTTCACGACATAGCCGCCGCCCCCGTCACGGGCGATCCGGCAGCCATCACCGGTGAGTCCGACGAGATGCAGATGGTCGCCCATGAATCCGACTGCTGACTGGGTGATTTCTAAGGCCGGTGAATGTCTCCCAGCTCTGTGTTCGTTTCCCCACGCAATCAAACGTGAGCCTTTGGAAGGCAAACAAAAAAGCGCTTCACGTTTTCTTTGGGATCGTCCCTGATTGCACCTTGATTTCTAGTTTTTGTAGGTGAATGTGCCTAGCTCATGGCGTGCTTGAGCCGTTCGCCAGTGATCCCCGGTCGCGACCCATGTCAGCAACTGGCCATCGACAGCGGCGGTCGATTAATTGATTTGGACCTGGGCTTCGCTCGAGACCTGCGGCAGGCGGGATCGCACAGCGAAGGGGAAAACGGCCAAGGAGAAGGCGCTGGCCAGAGCGATCTGTGTCAGTTCGCCGCCGGGAATCAGGCGATTGGAGCCGCTCAGCTCGGCAATCAGCAGCAGGCCGATTAAGTAGCCAAACCACCAACGGCCATGCGTCCCATCGAGCGGTCGGCCTTGCCATCGGTTGACTCCCGTAAAGATCAGGGCCGGAACCAGGACGAGGGCGATGGCGCCTTCAACGGCTGTGCGTCCGCACCAGAGCACAGCCCAGCTGGCGGCCATGAAGGTCAGCGGACAGACCAGTGCGGCAGCAGGAAGCGCAAAGGCGCGATGGGCAGTCGGGAGCTGCTGACGGAGGGCCAGCAGGCTGACGGGCCCAACGGCCAAGGCAATCACCAAGCAGGCGGTCAGGAAGCTCACGATCTGCTGCCAGCTGGGGCCAAGCAGCAGCATCACAACGCCAATCACCAAGCTCAGGATGAGTGCTGTGCTGGGCACGGCTTGGCGGTTGAGGTGCTCCAGCCGTCTGGGCAGCAGACGCAGGCTGCCCATCATCCAGGCCACCCGGCCGGAGAGCCCCAAGTAGGTCATGGCGGTCGCTCCCGGGGAGATCACCGCATCACTCAGCAGCAACCCCACGACCCAGCTCAGACCGAGTCCCATGGCGATCGCCGCCAGGGGGCCGCCGTGGGCGCTCAGCTGCAGCGCTCCCCAGCCCGCGCCCAGGCTGCTGTGGGGCACCGCCACGAGAAAGGCCAGCTGCAGCGCCAGATAGATGGCGATGGAGAGCCCCAGTCCAAGGCCCATGGCCAGGGGCACGGTGCGTTGGGGGTCTCTGGCTTCACCCGCCAAATCCATGGCGGTGCGAAATCCCAGCAGGCTGAAGAGGATGCCGCCACTGCTGATGGCATGAACAATGCCCGGCAGCCAGTTCTCCCCTGCGCCGGGTGCTCCCACGGTCACCAGCAGATTGCTCCAGTCCGATGCGCTGAGCATCAGGACGGCCGAAATCAGGAGGGGAATGACCAGCTTCCAGCTGGTCAGGGTGTCAATCCAGCGGGCCAGGGTGCGCACCCCCGCCAAGTTCACCCAGGTCATCAGCACCAGCAGCAGAGCGGCGAAGGCCATGCCCCAGGGACTGAGCACCTGGCCTTGGCCGCCATCGAGGGTGAGCCAGGGCAGGTCGCTGGCCAGGTACTCGATCATCGCCAGCACCTCAATGGTGGGAAGGGCCAGGTAGGCCACCCAGGCGCACCATCCGCCGATGAACCCGGCCAGGCGGCCATGGCTGAGCATTGGGATTTGCGCCAGGGCGCCGGAGCTGGGTACCAGTGCCCCGAGTTCGGCGAAGACCATGGCCAGGCCAAAGGCCAGCACTCCGCCCAGGAGCCAAGCGATCAGGCTCGCAGCCCCGGCGCTGCGGGCGGCATAGAAGGGTGCGAACAGCCAGCCCGAGCCGATGGTGCCGCTCACCACCGCCAGGGTCAGGCTGCGCAGGCCGAGGCTGCGCGACAGGGCCATTCGGGGTGTTTCCTGCAGTGCTTCCCATCCTGGTCAGCTCTGGCTAGAGCGAAACCAGTGATCGTTCTTTTCGATGTCGGCTTTCATGCGTGCTGGAGTCACCGCCTTGATCGGCGCTGGTGCCCTCATGGCGTCTGCCCCGGCTTTGGCCTCCTGTCAGTTCCTCGCCCCCGTGGGCGGTAATGGCCAGAGCAACATCGTCACCAAGACCATCAGCCTGGGCAGCCCCTTGCCCTTCAGCCGCCCGAACTGGAACACCGATTTCTTCGTTAACCAGCCCTACAGCAGCTACAAGCTGTTCTTCACCGCCAACTCCTCGGTGAGCGCGACGTATCCGATTCAGGCCTACCTGAAGTTCACCGATGGCTCCAATCTCCAGGTCGTCAATGACTCCTATGCCCCCAATGTCGGCACGGGCCGTCAGTGGACCGTTCGTGCTGTTCCCGGCAAAACGGTGAACCAGGTGAACTTCAAGATCGGCGCCAGCGGCGATCAGGCGGCCACGGGCTTCACCTATCGGATCTCCGTCCAGGGCTGCAACTGAGCTCAGTCCGCCAGGAGTGGATCAAAGAGCGCTCTGACCTCCTCCAAGCTGAGGGGAGTCAGAGCGGCTCCATCCACGCTGGTGATGGGCCTGCAGCTAAGGCTGTTGATCAGCAGCCAACGGTCGCCGTCTTGGGGTGTGGCATCCAACTGCGATTCTGTGGCTAGGCCACGCTCCAGCAGTTGCCCCCGCATGATCCCGGGAAGGCAGCCGCTGCTGAGCGCTGGTGTGAGCCATTGCCCTTGGCGCTGCACCAGCAGGTTGGCGGCGGTCCCGCAGCAGAGTTCACCGCTGGTGCTCAGCAGTAGGGCGTCTTCGGCTCCGGCGCCGCGGGCCTCGCGGCGGGCTTGCACCGCCTGCCCGTAGGCAAAGGTCTTGCAATGGCTCAGGCGGCTGGAGCCATTGCGCCGCTCATGGCGACTGACGATGACCTGAACCGGCGCAAACGTCGGGGTGTGGGCGCTGAGCTGCAGCCAGAAACGCGGATCCAGGGTGTCTGGGCGATCCAGACCGCGGCCGCCGCTGCCGGCACTCCAGTTCAGCCGCAGGGCGCCCTGGCCTGCAGGCAGGTTGCAACGCGCAATCGCTTCCTCCACCAGTGGTTGGACCACGGCCGTTTGGGGCGGTTCGGGCAGGCCCAGCAGCGCCGCACTACTGCGCCAGCGCTCAAGGTGGGGCTCCAGCAGACGGGCACGTCCGTCCAGCACCAGCACCGTTTCGAACAGGCCATCGGCGAGCAGCAGGCCGCGGTCGTTCAGGGGGAGTTGTAGGGCGTTGGCTTCGCCCCAGCGCCCATCGCTCCAGACCAGGCTGTGGCCTGTCATGCCAGGGCCTCCAGCAGCGGGTTCAGCTTCCAGCCCAGTTCCTCGGCTTCAGCCTGGGGATCGGAGTCGGCCACGATGCCGCAGCCCGCATGGCAGCGCAGGGTGGTGCCGTGTTGCAGCACGGTGCGGATCAAGATGCTGCTGTCGAAGCTGCCATCCCAATCCCGCCGAAGCAAGGAGCCGCAGTAGGGCCCGCGGGCCACGGGCTCGAGTTCAGCGATGCGCTGGCAGGCCCGCAACTTGGGCGCCCCTGTGATCGAGCCCCCCGGCCAGCAGGCCTCGAGCAGGTCCACCCAGTCGGCTCCGGCTTTCAGTTGCCCGGTCACCACAGAGGTGAGGTGGTGGACCTGCGCGTAACTCTCCAGTCCCACCAGTTGCGGGACTTGGATCGAGCCGCTTTGGCAGACCCGGCCCAGGTCGTTGCGCAGCAGGTCCACGATCATCACGTTCTCGGCGCGGTCTTTGCTGCTGCAGACCAAGTCCGCTGCCTGGTCGGCGTCCTGCTCCGGATCGGATCTCCGCGGCCGGGTGCCTTTGATCGGCCTGGTCTCCACCAGGCCGCTGGGGCTGACCTGCAGAAAGCGTTCCGGTGAGGCGGAGATCACCGCTTCTCCAGGGGCCACGACCAGGCCGGCGAAGGGGGCGGGGCAGCGCCGCCGCAGCCGCTCAAACAGCTGCAGCGGGTCGGCGGGAGCGGGCAGCTCAGTGGAGCAGCAGGCGGTGAGGTTGGCCTGAAAGATGTCTCCGCTGGCGATCCGTTCGCGGATCTGCTGGACCCCATCGCTGAACTGCTCTGGGCTGGTCTGCCACTGCCAGTCCGCAATGGCCGCCGCCGCTGCTGGGCCGGGGCTGCTGGTTGCCAGTCCTGAGGCCCAGGTGGCCGTGGCCTCCAGCCGCCCTGGATCGACCCCCTCCAGCCAGAGGGTGCGCTCCTGCAGGTCAAAGCGAAAGATGGGGTCGTGGCGCGCCATCCAGAGGGTCGCCATCGCATCGGGCTTCCAGTGCGCCGCGGGTTCCACCCAGGCCGCCGCCTCGTAGCTCAGCCAGCCGCACCAGTGCCCTTCCCCGAGCTCCCGCAAGGCCGCAAACGGATCGCGGCTTTCGGTTTCCCCGGGGAGGCCGCGGCAGACGATCTGCTCGAGCGGGTCGGCGGCCAGGCTGGCCCAGCGCCCCAAGTCGCTGCCGTCCCCATCCAGCCAGATCAGCCCCTCTGGTCCAAAACGGGCGGCGAGGTGGCGGGCTAGATCAGCGGGTTCGATCCAGGGCAGCGGCGCTCTGGCCATCACTCAGCGGCTCGCCAGATCGGGGCGCCCGGCCTCGATCAGGGCCGCATCACGAATGCGGCAGCTGTCGCAGACGCCGCAGGGCTGCTCGCCGCCGCTGTAGCAGCTCCAGGTTTGATCAATCGGGACCCCCAAGCGCAGGGCCTCTTCGACGATCTTGGTCTTGCTCCACTCCACCAGGGGGGCCCAGAGCTGGGTGCCATGGCCCTCGCGGCCGGCCTTGCTGGCCAGGTCGGCCAGGGTCTGGAAGGCATCGAGGTAATCCGGACGGCAGTCGGGGTAGCCGGAGTAGTCCACGGCATTGACCCCCAGGACCAGCCGCTCGGCCCCGCGCGCTTCCGCCAGGCTCAGGCCGATGGCGATGAAGACCGTGTTCCGCCCCGGGACATAGGTGCTGGGGATGACGCCCTCCTGCACCCCCTCGTTGGGCACATCCATGGCGGTGTCCGTCAGGGCTGACCCCCCCCAGGCGGCCAGGTTGACCTGGATGGTTTGGTGCTCGGCGAGGCCCAGGGTCTGGGCGACGGCCGCGGCGGCCTGCAGCTCGCGCCGGTGGCGCTGGCCGTAGTCGAAGGAGAGGCCGATCACGCGGTAGCCCTCCGCTTGGGCGAGGGCGGCGGCGGTGGCGGAATCCAGCCCTCCGGAGAGCAGGGCGATCGCAGTGGGCAAGGTTTCGGTGGAGGGCACCGACTCCATGATGCCCACTCGCCTCAGCGCACCCCCAGCCACTTGTGGGATTGCAGGCTCAGGCGCCAGCGGGGCTGGGCCTGCACAAACTCCAGGGCCAGGGCCTGTCCTTCGCGGCAGTCCCAGCCCGGTTGCAGCAGCCAGGTCGCCTGGGGGGCCTGGCTGGCACTGACCTCGGCAAAGAGCAGATCGGCAGCCTCATGCACCACGACCTTCAGCTCATCGCAGCGTTGCAGCAGCTCGGCCCTGGGAGGTTGATGGCGCTTGGGGGAGAGGCTGATCCAGTCGGGAGATCCCGTCAGGGGATCCACGCCGCTGGTTTCCAGGTGAATGGGCAGCGAGCAGTGCTGGCGGATGGCCGCGCTGAGCGCGTCGAGGTTGTGGTGCAGCGGTTCGCCGCCCGTGAGTACAACGAAGGCCGCGCCCGCTGAGGCCGCCTCTGCGCAGGCCAAGGCCAGTTCCTCAAGGCTCTGCTGCGGGTGCACCTCGGCGGGCCAGGAGTGCTTGGTGTCGCACCAGCTGCAACCGACCCTGCAGCCCCCCAGGCGAATGAAAAAGGCGCTGCGGCCGGCATGGAGGCCCTCCCCCTGCAGGGAGTGGAAGGTCTCCACGACGGGTAGGCCGCTGGAGCCCAATGGCTCCTGCTCACTCATGCCGCCGAGATGTTCGCCCCTTGGGCAATCGCTTCACTGGGGCTGGAGGGCAGGCGCTGTTGCGCCGCTTCGATCAGACCCCGGAAGAGCGGGTGGGGTTGGCCCGGGCGGGAGAGGAATTCCGGGTGGTACTGGCAGGCGGTGAAGAAGGGGTGGTTCTTCAGCTCGATCAGCTCCACCAGGCGGCCATCGGGGGAGGTGCCGCTGATCTCGTAGCCCGACTCCAGGAAGAGGTTGCGGTAGGCGTTGTTGAACTCGTAGCGGTGGCGGTGGCGCTCGTAGACCACCTCATCGCCATAGAGGCGGTGGGCCAGGGTGCCGGGCGCGACGCGGCAGGGGTAGACCCCGAGGCGCATCGTGCCGCCCAGGTCGACCACATCCTGTTGCTCGGGCAGCAGGTGAATCACCGGGTGCGGGGTGTCGGCGTTCAGTTCGGCGCTGGTGGCTCCCGTCAGTCCGGCCTGGTTGCGGGCCCACTCGATCACGGCACATTGCATCCCCAGGCAGAGGCCCAGGAAGGGGACCCGCTGCTCCCGGGCCCAGCGGATGGCCGCCACCTTGCCGTCGACGCCGCGGTTGCCAAAGCCACCGGGGACGACCACGGCATCCATGCCGCGCAGCAGGGCCTCCGGCCCTTGCTCTTCGATTTGCTCGGCACAGATCCAATGCAGATCCAGGGCGGCATCGCGGTCGATGCAGGCATGGCGCAGGGCTTCGACCACCGAGAGGTAGGCGTCGTTGAGCTGCACGTACTTGCCCACCAGGGCCACCTTCACGGCGGGGCCGGGGTTGCGCAGCTTGGTGACCATCTGCTCCCAGCGCTGCATGTCGGACTCGTGGTCCGTCAGGCCCAACAGATCGAGCACCTCGCGGCAGAGCCCCTCCTTCTCGAGGGTGATCGGAACGGCGTAGATGCTGTCGGCATCCAGGGCGGGGATCACCGCCCGGGTGGGGACGCCGCAGAAGCCGCCGATCTTGCCCTTCAGCTCCTCATTGATCTCGCGGTCGCTGCGGCAGACCAGGACGTCGGGCTGGATGCCAATGGAGCGGAGCTCCTTGACCGAGTGCTGGGTGGGCTTGGTCTTGAGTTCGCCGGAGGTGCCGATGTAGGGCAGCAGGGTCACGTGCACGTAGGCCAGGTCGTTGCGGCCCACATCCCCCCGGAACTCGCGGATGGCTTCGAGGAAGGGCAGGGACTCGATGTCACCGACCGTGCCGCCGATCTCGGTGATCACCACATCAGCACCACTGTTGGCGGCGACGCGGTGGATGCGCTCGCGGATCTCACCGGTGATGTGGGGGATCACCTGCACGGTGCCGCCGTTGTAGTCGCCGCGGCGCTCCTTGTTGATGACCGATTGATAGATCGAACCGGTGGTCACGCTGTTCAGGCGCGACATGGCGGTGTCGGTGAAGCGCTCGTAGTGACCCAGGTCCAGGTCGGTCTCGGCGCCGTCTTCGGTGACGAAGACCTCACCGTGCTGGAACGGGCTCATCGTGCCCGGGTCCACGTTTAAGTAGGGGTCGAGCTTCAGGATCGAGACGCTGTAGCCGCGGCTCTTGAGCAGGCGCCCCAGGCTGGCCGCCACGATCCCTTTGCCGATGCTGGACACCACGCCACCGGTCACGAAGACGAATTTGGCCATGGCTCCTGAAGCGACCCTTCAATGTACCGGCCTGATCTAGGGGCCCTCGCCGCGAAGGCCTATTGATCCAGCAGGCTGCGCAGCATCCAGGCGGTTTTTTCGTGGATCTGCAGCCGTTGGGTGAGCAGATCGGCCGTGGGCTCATCGCTGGCGGCATCGGCCAGGGGGAAGATGCTGCGGGCGGTGCGGGCCACGGACTCATGGCCGCTGACCAGCAGCCGAACCATCTCCAGGGCGGCGGGTTGCTGGGGGGCTTCCTGAATGGAGGCGAGCTTGGCCAGGCTGCTGCCGCCATGGGGGGCGACGACCCCGAGGGCGCGGATGCGTTCGGCGATGACGTCCAGGGCGGTCCAGAGCTCCGTGTACTGGTCCATGAACATCAGATGGAGCGTGTTGAACATCGGCCCCGTGACGTTCCAGTGGAACCCGTGGGTGTTGCCGTAGAGGACATAGGTGTCCGCCAGTAGGCGGCTGAGGCCCTGGGCGATCTCCTGGCGCTGGGCCTCGGGGATGCCGATGTCGATGCTGGGCATGGAATTGGCCATCTCTCGGGCGCGCTGCTGCCCGATTGATAGCTGGATTTTCAGCCGCTGGGAGCGCTGTCTCCGTCGATGTTCAGCAGGTAGTCGTGCACCCGGCAGCGGCGCTGGGGTTGCCGCAGTTTGAGCAGGGCGCGGGTTTCGATCTGGCGGACGCGCTCACGGGAGAGGTGCAGGTCTTCGCCGATCTGGGAGAGGGTTTGCGGGGTGTCGTTCTCCAGGCCGAAGCGCAGGCGGATGACCTCGGCCTCGCGGCCGCTCAGCTCCTCGAGGAGGGCTTCGAGGTCGTCGTGGAGTTGGGTCTTGGTCAGGGCCTGCTCCGGGGTGGCGTGGCCGTCCTCCAGCAGATCCCCCAGCTCCGTGTCTTGGTCGCGGCCCACCCGCGTGTCCAGGGAGACCGAGCGCGGCACCCGCATCAGGGTGAGGCGAATCACCTCTTCGCTGAGGCCCAGTTCCTTGGCGAGGTCGGCCACGGAGGCCAGACGTCCGTGTTCGCTGGCGATCTGGCGCTGCGCTTTTTTGATCCGGTTGAGCTTCTCGGTGACGTGAACCGGCAGGCGGATCGTGCGGCTTTGGGTGGCGATGGCCCGGGTAATCCCCTGGCGGATCCACCAGTAGGCGTAGGTGCTGAAGCGGAAGCCGCGGGTGGGGTCGTACTTCTCCACCGCCCGCTCGAGGCCCAGGGTGCCCTCCTGCACCAGGTCCAGCAGCTCCATGCCCCGTTGCTGGTATTTCTTGGCGACGGCCACCACCAGGCGCAGGTTGGCCTGGATCATCCGATCTCGGGCCCGGCGCCCCTGGTGGAGCGCCTGCTTGAGTTCGGCGATGCTCAGCTCCGAGAGGGTGGCCCAGGCTTCATGGCCTGCCTTGAGGGACTCTTTGAGCTCGGCGCCGCTGCGCTGCTGGTGTTCGGACCAGAGCTGAAGGCTGGGCCAGTGCCCCAGATGGGAGGCCAACTGTTGGCGGCTGTGCTCCAGCTCCTCCAGGACCTGGACTTCAGGCGATTGTTGGGCGAGTTTGCGGCGTTCCTGCAGCAGTCGTTCGCGACGCTGGACCAGCCGGGCCAGGGTGAGTTCCTCCTCATGGCTGAGCAGGTCAACGCGACCGATGTCCTGCAGGTACAGGCGCACCAGGTCACTGCTGCCGCGCTTTTTGCCGGAGTTTGCTGGTGGACGGGGAGGACCTTTGGCCATAGGCCGATGGCGATTGCCACCATCAAGCTTCAGGTCTCAACTGAGACAGTGCCCTAAAGCCTTTGTTTGTATTCGGGTTCTGCCGGGAAGGATCAGTCCTCCTCGTCCACCCAGGTGCTGGCCACATGCAGCTCCTCGAGCTGCTTCTCGGCCACGCCGCCGGGGGCGCTGGTCATCAGGCAGCGCGCCTGTTGGGTCTTGGGGAAGGCGATGGTGTCGCGGATGGACTCCTCGCCCGCCAGCAGCATCACCATCCGGTCGACACCGAAGGCCAGGCCGCCGTGTGGCGGGGCGCCCATGTCGAGGGCTTCCATCAGGAAGCCGAACTGGGCATTGGCCTCCTCCAGGGGCAGGCCCACGGTCTCCAGCACCTGGCGCTGCAGGGCCGAATCGTGGATGCGCAGGGAGCCGCCACCGAGCTCTAGGCCGTTGAGCACCAGGTCGTAGGCCTGGGCGCGGGCGCCGGGCAGGGTCTTGGCCCAGGCGGCCGGGTCGCTGCCGAGGTCGTCGGTGTTCGGGGCGCAGAAGGGGTGGTGCAGCGCCTCGTAGCGGTTCTCGTCGGCGTTGAACTCGAACATCGGGAAATCCACCACCCAGAGGAAGTTCCAGCTGTCGTTCTCGCCGTCGGCTTTGACCATGCCCAGTTCCCGGGCCAGGTACTGACGGACGCGGTCCAGGGCCTTGTTGACCGTTGCGGTGTCGCCGGCCCCGAAGAGGATCAAGGTGCCGGGCTCGGCGCCAGTGCGCTTGAGCAGCTCGGCTTTCTTCTCGTCGCTGAGGTTGTCCTTGATGGCGCCGATCGTGTCGATCTCACCGCCTTCGCGGACGCGGATGAAGGCCAGGCCGCCGGCGCCGGCTTTTTGGGCTTCGCTGAAGACATCGCCGCCGGGTTTGATGCGGACGTTGGAGACGGCGTCGTTGCCGCCGGGGACGGCGATGCATTTGACCGAGCCCCCGGAGGCCACGGCGCCGCTGAAGACCTTGAAGCCCATGTCAGCCACCAGGTCGCTGACGTTCACCAGCTCCATGCCGTAGCGGGTGTCGGGGCGATCGGTGCCGTAGCGCTCCATGGCCTCGTGCCAGGTCAGGCGCGGGAAGGGTCGGGGCAACTCGATGCCTTTGACGCTCTTCCAGATGGCGGCGATCAGGGATTCATTGAGCTCCAGGATCTGCTCCTGATCCATGAAGCTCATCTCCATGTCCAGCTGGGTGAATTCCGGCTGGCGGTCGGCCCGCAGGTCCTCGTCGCGGAAGCAGCGGGCCACTTGGTAGTAGCGCTCGATGCCGCCCACCATCAGCAGCTGCTTGAACAGCTGGGGGGATTGGGGCAGGGCAAACCACTCGCCGCCGCAGACCCGGCTGGGGAGGATGTAGTCGCGGGCGCCTTCGGGGGTCGAGCGCGTCAGCACAGGCGTCTCGACCTCGATGAAGCCCTGCTCTTCGAGGAAGCGGCGCGCGGCCTGGATCGTCTGGGCCCGCAGGCGCAGGTTGCTGTTCATGCGCTCGCGGCGCAGGTCGAGGTAGCGGTGGCGCAGCCGCAGCTCCTCGCGGGTGTTCTCCTCGTCGTGCACCGAGACGGCAAAGGGCAGGTTGCCCTTGACGCTGTTCAGCACGCGGATGGAGCTGGCCAGCACCTCGATCTGACCGGTGGAGAGCTTGTCGTTAATGGCATCGGCGGGGCGCTCGCGCACCTTGCCCTCCACCTGGATCACCGTTTCGTTGCGCAGGTGTTCCGCCACGGCGAACATCTCGGCGCCGTTGTCGGGGTCGACGGTGATTTGAACGGTGCCGCTGCGGTCGCGCAGATCGATGAAGATCACACCGCCGTGGTCACGGCTGCGGTCGACCCAGCCGCACAGCTGCACAGCCTGGCCGGTGGCGCTCTGACGCAGGTCGCCGCATCCGTGGCTGCGCATGTGGAAACAAGTGGGTGATCGGCGATTGTCCCACTTGGAGTGGGCTCAGCGCCGGTAGAAGGGGCGCCTGACCACCTCCGCGGCTTCCGCTTTGCCCCGGATTTCGACGGCCAGGCTGGTGCCGAGCTTGGCGGCGCCGGTGGCCACGCTGGCCAGGGCAATCCCGGCCTGCAGGCTCGGGGACCAGGTGCCGCTGGTGACGGTTCCAACCACTTCTCCGTTCTGGAGAACCGGGTAGCCATGGCGGGGGATGGCGCGGCCCTGGAGCTTCAGCCCAACCAGGCGCCGTTTCAGCCCGTCCGCGGTTTGCTGCTCGAGGACCGGGCGGCCGATGAAGTCCTTGGGCATCTCCAGGTGCACCAGCCAGCCCAGGCTGGCCTCCAGGGGCGAGGTGCTGGCATCCATGTCACTGCCATAGAGATGCATGCCCGCCTCCAGTCGGAGGGTGTCGCGGGCACCCAGGCCGCAGGGTTTGACGCCCCGCTCCAGGCAGGTGGTCCAGAAGCGTTGGCCGGCATCGGCGGAGAGCAGCAGCTCAAAGCCGTCCTCACCGGTGTATCCGGTCCGTCCAACGAACGCCTCACCCAGGCCAGGCAGCGTTAGCTCCCGGTGGCCAAAGCGCGGCAGCCCAGCGAGGGAGCAGCCCGCCAACTCCTCCAGGAGCTGTGCGGCCTCCGGTCCCTGCAGGGCCAGCAGCGTGCCCGAGCCCTTCAGGTCGATCAGCTCGATGCCGGCGGGCTCCAGCTGGCTGCGCATCCAGGCCGTGTCGCTCTCGGCACAGGCGGCGTTGATCACCAGCACCAGTTCGTGGACCTGCTCGTTCTCCAGCCAGCCCCGGTCGTAAATGATCAGGTCGTCCCGGATGCCCCCTTCGGCATTGAGCAGGACCGAATAGCAGGCCTCGCCAGGCCCAATCCGAAAGAGGTCGCTGGGAACCAGGCCCTGCATGGCGTCCTTGACGTTGGCTCCCCGCAGGCGCAGGACGCCCATATGGGAGATGTCAAACAGGCCGCAGTGCTCACGGACGGCTTGGTGCTCGTCGATCAGGCCGCTGAATTGCACGGCCATCTCCCAGCCGGCAAACGGGACCATCCGTCCGCCGGCCTCCCGCGCCGCATCGAAGAGCGGCGTGCGCTGGAGGGAAGGCGAGGCGGCCATGGCAGTCCAATGCTCAGGCGGATCCTATGGATCTTGTTCAACAAGGGGAAGAGAACCCGGAGCTTTGCCGCTTCCTATGGCCGCCACAGGACGGCCTGATTACGGTTGGCAGCCCAAGCCTCCAAAGCGATAGGCCCGCGTCCCTGCTGCAGAAGTTGCCGCCACTGCGCCTCCCCCAAGGGGGTGGAGTTGGGTTGGTGCCGTCTGCGCAAGCTGCCGATTCATCCGGAGCTGGCGGGGGAGTTGTGGTGCCATCACTGGACGGCTCGGCCGCCGCGTCTGCCCGTTGTCGGTCAAGGGGATGGCCTGCAGCCAGCGGTGCGCGACCGCCAGCTCGCCCTCACGGACGTGCTTGAAAGCTGAAGCAAAACCGAAGATCTCTGATCTCTTCTGTTTTGTTGTCTGGGCGTCCTGGATTGCCGGGCTGTAGGTGTCAAGCTGAGCCGATCAGGTTTTGGGGTACGGGAGGTCAGAGACGCATGCTCACGTCCACCATCGCGACCCCGATTGAGCTGATGTCCGCCCAGGTGGACAGCGAGACCCTCTCGTTCCCCACCGGTGCTGCGATCTTCAGCAGTGGCCAGACGGCTAACGCCATTTACGGCGTGCGCCGCGGCATCGTCGAGGTGATTGATGCCAACGGCGACAAGCTCTGCTGCAGGCCGGGTGAGTTGTTCAGCTACCAGGACATCGTTTGGAAGGACGGCGTCTACCGCAATGACGCCATCGCCCGCACGCCGGTGGAGTTGGTCAAGCTCGATCGCCTGCGCTTCCTGAACCTGCTGCATAACCACCCGACCCTGGCGGTGCAGTTGATCGCCCAGCAGCACGAGCGCCTGCGTGAGCAGCGCGCCAGCGGCACCTGCTCCTACTGAATCAGCGATCCAGCAGGAAGAGCAGGCTGCGCACCACCTTGGCGGCCAGCACGCTGCTGACCCCGCTGGGGTCGAGCATGGGCGCCAGTTCCACCACATCGGCGGCCACCAAGTCGTGGTGGCGCAGTTCATCCACCAGGGCGGCGAAGTCCCGCCAGAGGAATCCCCCCGGCTCCGGGGTGCCCGTACCGGCCATCACCGCCGGGTCAAACCAGTCCAGGTCAACCGTGAGATAGAGCGGTTTGCCCCGGAGGGGTTTGAGCGCCTCGGCCATCCGCTCGATCGCGACCAGGCGTCCGGTTTGGCGCAGTTCGCTGAATTCCTCGCGGGTGCCACTGCGGATGGCGATCTGCAGCAGCTGCTGGCTGGGCAGCACCTCCAGGCAGCGGCGCATGGCGCAGGCGTGGCTGTGGTTGGCGCCGAGCCATTCATGGCGCAGGTCGGCGTGGGCATCGAGTTGCACCAGCACCAGTTCGGGATGCTGCTCGGCGACGGCGGCCACTGCTCCTGAGCTGATGGAGTGCTCACCGCCCAGCATCAGCGGCTTGAGGCCCAGCCCCAGCACCGCCTGCGTCGCCTGCTTCACCGCGGCCACCACAGGCTCTGGGGCGCCGAAGGGGATGTCCACGGCGCCCAGGTCGGCAATGGCCAGTTCCTCGAGATCCCGATCGAGCTGGGGGCAGTAGCTCTCGAGGCCCGGGCTGACCTCGCGGATCGCCGCTGGGCCAAAGCGGGTGCCAGGCCGGAAGGAGGTGGTGCCGTCGTAGGGCACGCCGAATAGGCCCACCCGGCAGCCGGCGGGATCCCGCTGGCTGCCCATGTAGATGGCGCCGTCGCTGTCAAAGAGGTCGTTCATGCGTTGATCGCGCGTTCGATGGCGGCGGGGATGGCGTCAAAGGCGCCGCGCTGCCAGCGGGGACTCCAGATCTGGCAGCCATCGACCACGGCCGCGGCGCGGGAGGGATCCGGCTCCAGATAGCGGCGGCCGTCGATGGCGGCGAAGGTCCAACTCCACCAGCCGCTCGGGTACATCGGCACCCAGCCGTACATCGGATCGGCATGGCCAAAGACCTCGCGGATCACCTGGACGGTGTCGATGTGGACCTGACGGAAGGCCTCGGGGGATTCGCTCTGGGTGGCGAAGACGCCACCGGGCTTGAGGATGCGGCGGCACTGCTCGAAGAAGGCCCGGTTGAACAGGCCTTCGGCGGGGCCAGCGGGATCGGAGCCATCGACGATCACCACGTCGTAACTGGCGTCAGCGGCATTGGCGGCCCAGGCGATGCCGTCGCCCACGGTCAGGTGGAAGCGGGGATCGCTCCAGCAGCCTCCGCCGATGGAGGGCAGGTGCTGCTGGCTCCACTCCACCACCAGTCCGTCGATCTCGACCATGTCCAGGTGCTGCACGCCGGTGTGGCGCAGGCACTCGCGGGCGGTGCCGCCGTCGCCACCGCCAATCACCAGCACCCGCTCCACCGCTGCGGCGCTGCAGAGCGCCGGGTGCACGATCGATTCGTGGTAGTGCCGCTCCTGGCGCTCGGCGGTCATCCAGCAGCCGTCGAGCAGCAGGCCCTTGCCGTAGCGCTCGCTCTCGATGATGGTGACCGTCTGGAAGGGGGATTGCTCTTCGGCGATCACCCGCCCGGCCAGTCCGTAGCGGACACCATCAAAGATCTCGTCCACCCAGCCGGGGGTTGGAGCGGGAGCGGCACTGTCGGCCATCGCAGGGGCGCGGGGAGATCTCTCCAGATTTGCGCACCGCCCTCCCTAGGCCTTGAGGGCCTCGATGAGCTCAGGGCGGCTGTGCCAGCTCCAGGGGCCGCTGGTGACGGCGTCGATCTGCAGCTCCCGGCGCAGGTCCTCCAGGTTGCGGGGCATCAGAGCTTCCCAGGGCTGGGCAAAGAGGGGTTGGGCGTTGGCACCCATCTCCAGCCCTTCGCTGATGCGGCCAAAGGCATAGGCCGTGGTGTGGGCCTTGTCGGCGTGGCTTTCCAGCTCGTCGATCGGGGTGTCATCCCTGAACCAATTCAGCAGCAGGGACATCAGGTCGGTGAAGGCCAATCCTGGGTGGGAGAACTGGGCGACGCTGACGCTGATCACCCCCAATTCGCCGAAGTTGTCCAGGCTGAAGCCGGTGAGGATGTGGTGTAGGTCGTGGGTCGCGTAGACCCGGTAGTTGATGTAGTCGGCGTCGGTCTCGAGATTGCTGAAGAAGCTGGGCTCGGGGAAGAAGTTGATGTCGTAGCCCAGGGCCCCGAGCACCGTCGCGTAGGTGTGACCCAGGCTGCCTTTGGGCAGGGCTTTCAGGGCCGCTGGGTCGTAGGGCCCGCTGAGCTGCCGGGTTTGGATCAGCCGCTCGGCTTCGGGATCGCGGGCCAGACGCTTGCGGCAGAGCTTCATCGGGTTGGAGTCCCGCAGCCGGTGGGAGAGCTCAAAGACGTTCTGGGCTGACTCCCCTCCTCCAGCCGCCAGGTCCATCAAGCCCAGAAAGCCCTGGATTTGCTCGGGGCTGGCCAGGCGATCGAGGTAGCGAAAACCCATGGGGGCTCCAGTGCCGGCCCCTCAAACTAGAAATGGTTTTTCGATCAGACCGCGTCCTGCTGCTCCTGGCGGATCTGGGCCTTGGCCTGCTGCCAGAGACCCTCGAGTTCGCGGATGCTGCGGCCCTGAAGATCGCCCCCCAGGGCGGCTTCGACGCGGGAGAAGCGATCGAGGAAGCGTCGGTTGGTGCCCGCGAGGCCCTCCTCGGGTTCGATGCCGCACCAGCGCGCCACGTTCACCAGGGTGAAGAGGACATCACCGAGTTCCTCCTGGGCGTGGCGCTTGTCCCCTGAGGCCACGGCTTCCTTGAGCTCATCGAGCTCCTCGTGGACCTTCTCCCAGACACCGTTCATGTCATCCCATTCGAAGCCCGCCTTGGCGGCTTTCTTGGAGATGGTCATGGCTCCGGCCAGGGCACCTTGGCCGCGCACCTTGCCCGCCAGGCGATCGCTCAGGGGACTGGCGGAGGGCGGAGCCTCTCCTTTTTCGCTGGCCTTGATGGCCTCCCAGGTGTCCTTGACCGCGGCGCTGTCTTGGGCGATCGCATCGCCAAAGACGTGGGGGTGGCGGCGGATCAATTTCTCGCTGATTCCCTGGGCGATGGCCTCGAGATCGAAGCGCTGCTCCTCCTGGGCGATCTGGGCATGGAGGACCACCTGCAGCAGTAGATCGCCGAGTTCCTCTTTGAGGTGGGCGTCATCCCCATGGCGGATGGCGTCGGCCACCTCGTGGGCCTCCTCGAGCACATAGGGCACGAGGGACTGGTGGGTTTGCTCCAGGTCCCAGGGGCAGCCCCCATCGGGATCGCGCAGCTTGGCGACCACCGCGATCAGCTCTTGGAGGGCGTCGTGGGGAATCTGCAGGGTGGCTATGACGTGGTCTTCGGGTGTCTTGGCCACCATCGCACCAGGTTGCGCAGTCTGGAAAACCAGATTGGGCTGCGCTGCTTTTGAGAGCACACCCGCATTGGTTGTGTTAGAGGCTGCTGTTGTGCCTTAGGACTGCGGACGGATTCATTCCAAATCTGTTTTGAAAATCTCTTGAGAAGTGCTGAGTGCTTCTGTACCCGCACTCACGAGCGGTTCTGGCGACCGTGGTGCCGGGTTCTTTGGATTGGAGTTTTGCCAGCGCATTTGACAAACGTTGGCTTCTGACGAATTGCATGGGACTGCAATTCAGCTTCGCTTTGAATGAGTACTGCAGCTGCCTGGAGGAGTAATTGCTGGCTCTTTCGAGGTCGGTCATGCTCAGGGGTAGGTGGCTGTTGGCCCTGATGTAGTCAATCAAGTGGTCGAGTTTCCAGTTCCAATTCTTATTGATATTGCTAAAGCTATATCTTTCCGTAGCCTCCTCCTCGAGAAGCGAAAGAGCTAGCATTCTGTAAAGCGTGTCGTCCAGGCATAGAGTGTCTGGGAGTGCCTGGCTCTCTGCGAGTAGAGAGTCAATAAAGGAAAAAAACGATGTTATTCGTGAGCTGCGGCTTCCTTCTAGCAAGAAGGGCTTGTCCAGGCTGATTGGCGTCTTCTCGGGGTTAATCGTACGGATTGTGGTGTTTAGCCTTTCATGGTCGATCTGGCAGTAAATCCCCGATAGGTAGCCAGTGGTGGCTGTTCCGCCATGCCTAGGGTTTAAAAATGCGCTTTTAGGCCGAATTTTGACTTGATACTGTCCTTCGCGGTATTCCACTTCGTCCCCCGCAAGGCAAATCGCCAGAGTGCTCGTCTTGCCGGTCTCGTCTTCGTTAATGATTGAAGGTGTTTGTCTGGACGCGACGACCGGAAGCTGTCCCAGGGCGGTTAAGGAGAAGTCGGCGCATGGAAAATCGACATTCGGTTGGTTTCCATGGTTCCCGCGACTGAAGACCTCGGGGATTGCGTCAGCTAGAACGAGGGGGTTGAGGGAGAAGCTTTGGTCGGAATGTGAAATCCCAAGGGGTAGCGTGCTGAGTAGAGGGTCATGAACTGCCACTATCAGCTTCGCCTGCAAACTTTTCCAGCAGGCACGATACGAGCCCGCTCAGGCTTTTGTGCTCTTGCGTCTTTCTTCTTAATAGCTTT
>VMBT01000258.1_pt1 | contig 35650 bp, 38 predicted proteins | sample 4404301 | NCBI WGS metagenome assembly VMBT01 (sample SAMN12238535, study PRJNA552566) | marine metagenome | isolation source: Coastal seawater | place: USA: coastal Georgia, Sapelo Island | collected 2008-08/2009-08
CACATCGACTCTCAAAGAACTCACGATAACTCGCGAAAGCTTATGAGAATATAAAAGTGCTCTGACTAAGTCAACAAGAAAAATCAGAAAATTTCAGATTCCGTAAAAGCCATCACATTCTCAATGGATGGAACATCCAACAGCCAAATCAAAAGGCGCTCTATACCTAGTGCCATCCCACAACTTGGAGGCATCCCTTCCCCCAAAGCATCAAGAAATTGGTGATCTAACCCAACATCTAATTTTCCGACTTGGCTCCGATGGGTTAATTCTATTTCAAAGCGTTTTTGCTGCTCATTTGGGTCCGTTAGTTCACCAAAGCCATTAGCGATCTCCATTCCTTGAACATAGCATTCCACTCTTTCGGCAAAGCCATTTGGATTGAGTTTGGCGAGGCTAGCCAGTTGAGGTGGCCAATCCGTGACTAAGCAAGGCCTTTCCCACCCAAGCTTTTGTTCGATTTCATCCCAAATTCTGCCAAAAATAACTAAGAAAGATTCTGCATTGATCCTTTGCTGATTGATCCAATTCTCATGACCGTTTTCTTTGAGCTTTTCGAGGAGATCTCCTGCTTGATCTGTAGGTCGTATTTCAAATTGCCAAAATTCCTGAAGAAGATCATTGACCGTTGTGAGTTTCCACTCACCTTCCAACATTTTATGTTGCTTTGAAGCAATCCATACCCTTGGAAGGCATTTAGTTATCTCTTGAATGTCATGACACAATCGCTGCCAATTCTCCCCAACACGATACCATTCGAGCATCGTAAACTCTGGGTTGTGCCATTGACCGACCTCCTTTCCTCGGTAGCAGGCACTGATTTGGTAAATCTTTTCAAATCCACCAACCAACAAACGTTTCATTTGAAATTCTGGTGAGGTTACCAGGTACCCCTGATCACATTGGATTAGATCAAAATGCGCTTCAGGATTTGGGGCTTTGACTCTTGCTGGGGTTTGAACTTCAAGGAAACCCTGCTGATCAAACCAATCTCGAATACTACGGAGGATATGGTGCCTTGCTTTCAGACAATGAAAGCGTGAGGGGAATTGATTGAGTTTGCGCCAGCGGAGTGCATCACCATTAGCTTTCAGACCTGCTGGAGGCGTATAGACAACCTTTTCCGGTACGAATTTGCCTTGACTGAATTGAAATCGAATCAGGGCACCTTCGGTGATCTTTAAATTCTGATCGGCTTTTAGAGGGAATCGGTGCTCCTGCCATTGGAAGTGGAACTCTTCCGCAGATTCATCAAATCCGAGACAGCGAGCAATGAAGGTGGGAGGAAACTCTTGGAGCATGCTGACTCAACACCAGCAAATTCGAAAATTCACTTAATCACGAGGTAGAACCAAGCACGACGAAGCTTGAGAAAAAATTACTCATGATTTTGCTGATAGTCAGTAATAGCTTGCTTCCCAATTTCATCAAAGTCCTTAATCAAAGCAAATTTCGCATCATCAGCAGGTTCTTTCCAGACATGTTCTGGCTTCCAAAGATTTTCCGCAATACCATTCAGGTAGACTCGTTGGTACTTGGGAGTGACGTTCAAGTTAAAGCTTCCTGGATTTACCCAGATTTTCAGTTTTGGTGGCTGCTCTTCTGACATTGGAAGATTCAGTTTGTTGAATGCCTCCCAGTAGAGCTTTCGTGCTGGCAAGCTATTGAATCTTTGATAGAACGTGTGCATTGGTTGGTTTTTTGTGCTGGCAAGCCCAGGATCCTTTTCGATGGTTGGCGTTTTGTTCAAATCAAATGTGAAAACGAACTGTTCATCAAAATTTGTTCTGACGATGGCTGCGCATCCTAGCGGACGATCCACGTTGCAGACAATCATCACATCGTATAGATAGTAGATATTCTCTAGGAGTTCCGTCGAACTGACCCGAATCGGTTTGCAAAAACTCTTGATGTCACCCGCAAGATTCTGCAGATCATCAGCTGTGACGGGATTGGAAGCCACAACGCTTCTGGAAGAGACCGCGTTTTTCTGGAAGGAGGTCATCGCTCGAGCATCAAACCCGATGTACTTACTGAAAACACAGCGAGTTACACCTTCGACTAGATTTGACTGAAACATCTCAAGCTGATTACCACCACTACCACCAGCCTTTTTAGAGATCATTGCCTTGAATTTCCATTTCTCTTTTTTCGGCTCAAACTCCAAAAGAATTACGTTTCTAGGGATGCAGAGTGATTTGGAAATAGGTAGTGGGACTTGAAATGGGCGACGATTGAAATTCTTTTCGAAGTGATACTTGAAGATGACATTTTCCAAGGGATCTCCCGCAAGGGGAACCCTGGATTGGAAGATAATTTTCTCAACGACCTCTTTGTTGAGTTCAGCCTGCAACTTCTCACCGTAGTGTTTGGTGATGGAAGTTGATAATTCTCCAACTTTCCGGCGATCATCCTGAATTTGAGCAATCTGGCGTTTTTCAATGACATTCAGTTCAGCATCAGTTTGCGCTTTATCCACCACGGACATGTCAACGATCAACATACGGTCCATCAATTTGTCCAGAGGCTTGGTCAGTATTTTCTCGACACGCTCCTTCTCCTCATTGTTCTTCGTAACCTGGGTGATGTATTGGCTCATTCGGTTGATGGTATTTTGATTGCCAATCTGAATCAGTCTGCGCTCCGTGTTTTTCATACTGTTGAGGAAAAGCTTTTTCAGAACAGTTTCCTTCTCTTGAGCCACATCATCCCTGCCTTGGGAGAATTTCATTAAATCAATTCGAGGTCCCTCTTCAGCATAGAACTTCGTGTAAAAGCGATGCACTGCCTTGAAGCGCCAGGAGGAATTCTTATCAAGATAGATAGGTTCCCCAGATGTTGTGTCCAAATCAATAACATCCGAAGCACGAATGTGCTGAGCAAAACAGAAAAGCATTTCTTTTTGTACTTCGGGATCTTGGAAACGCATCAGCATCTCCGTAAACTTGATCCACCAAGGATCTCGGACAAGCTGTGGGAATTCCTCTTCCATACTCTTGATGATATCGACGTAAGGACCTGTCATCTCTTTCTTGATGAAGGCTCTGTCGTTTGGAAAGATTAAGAGTTTGGTCAGGCTGGTCAGCTCAGGAGTATCCTCATCACAGGTGAGCATTTCAATCCACCAAGTGTTTAAGAGCGCCTTCGGGAGATTCCGATGGCTGATCTTCTCACTTTCTCTAAGAAAAATCGGAATCACATAGGTCAGAAAAACTTCTCTGGATGGCGCATAGTTTCCCCAGTTTGGAAGATTTCTAAGTTTGAATGTTTCCTGATTTTCAGCTGCGGCTCTTGGATCAGGTTCTTCATCTCCTTGATGCTCTCGATGTTGGGTCACTTCCCAGTCAGGGAAAACACCAATATTCGAAAGGATTTTGACTTCTTCAGGCAGTGAAAAAGGCATCGGAGACAAGCCACACAACAGCGTTGCAGGATTGAGCAGTAGATCATTGAGCATGTTGGAGTATGCCATGCTGCCTTCCGGCGATACCAAGAATGGCGTATGTTGGCCAGCCCGCTGTTTACGAAGGATATTCACAAAGTAATGAGCTTCCTGAGCAGGATATTTTGCCAGTTCGTATTCTTCTGCATAGTAGATCTTACGAGAAGTACCCGGCTCATATGCGGCTTCGTTGCGTATTGCTTCCTGCTCCACTCTAGCGTTTACCAAATCCACCATTCTTTTCAAAAACCCCTTACGAGCCTGGTCTTTGAGAGGAATCGATTGAATCACTTCCAGCATCTGTTGATCCAAGCCAACTTGCTGGCCAACATCGGTGTGCCACTCATCAGCGTCTTGGGCGACTTCCCAACGATAACTCTCAGAGACATGCTCCAAGAATTGTTGAACGACCTTTCCACGCGAGGGATTCTTCTTCAAATGCTCCATTAGCACCTGCCTTTGTTGGGCAGGTGGGAATTTGGCTGGTTCAACCCCAGCTGCCTTGGCCGGCTCTTCCAATAACTTCATCACTACTCGTTGGCCCAATACACGATCACGATAGAAAATGATCAATCGCCCAAGGGCAGCATTAGCATCCATTGAAGTGACAGAATTTGGAAAGCAGCTTCCTTGAAGTTTCCTAGCTGGGATGTTTTTGAGAAAAGGAAAAAAGAGAATCAGTGCGTTCCTAAACAGGTCACCTTCTGGCAACTTGCGTAAGATTAGTGGAATTTGAGACCAGAAGAACTGCATTTGCTTGCCCGGCTCCATCTTGCTGATCAAAGCCCGACAGGTTTTGCGCATCAATAGTGTGTAGGTACTTGGAAAGATGATGTCGATGATTTTCTGCTGTTCAGGGCTAAGCGCTTCGCCATGCTCCTCGATCATCTGATCTTTCACTTTTTGCTTTAGCTGTTCTCGCTTTTCCTCTGGAAATTGAAGAAGATAACGATCATAAGCAGAACTTATGATCTTGAAGGCCAAAGCAATGAAGAAATCAGCATCAGTCCAATTGTGTTCATATCGGGGCTCTGTTCCAAAAATCACCTGTGCATCAACGTCAGAATCAGGCTTGTGGCCAATACCTCCAAGACTCCCAATCGTGCTAAGTGTTTGCACAATTGGCTTCTCGCTTTTCCCAAAATCATTGACCAGTTCACCAAACTGCTCCTGCAGATGAGCCATCCAATTACCTTCCCCCTCACGTTTGGACTGCTCTGGTAACCAACGATCGATTCCATCAATACCATGCATCGCGTTCTCACAAAATACATGATAGCGATCACGGTGAATCATTGGTTTTCCAGTCTCTGGATCAACACCCTTCTTATAAGTGATATCGAGATTGGGTTGATCTGACGGATTGACATCAAAAATAAAAATACTTTCGTAAACGACTTGGCGCATGCCTTCATCAGCCACCTCAATGAGGCTCTCCATTCGAGCCCGATTGAGCTTACCCATTTCATCAAATTCTTTCTGCGATTGCTCCTTCCACTCTTTTACTTGCTCATCGGAAAAAGTCTCACGAATACTTTCCAGCAAACTGCTTCCCTGAAGACTTTTGACAATATTTTTAATACGTTTTTCAACATCCCCTGACTTTGGATTACAAGGAACTTCCTGATAGAGCTCCATCAAAATTTTGACTTGTTCTGCGGCAACCGGAGAAAGTGAATCCTCGCCCTGCTTGGCGTCACCCTTTTTCTGCGAAGAATCCGGAGAATCATCTTTTTTGCCCAGGATAATATCCCTGAACTTCAGCATGCTTTTCATAGTGGCCTTAAGCTTTAACGCGCTCTACGTATTCGCCTGTTCGAGTATCAATTTTCAACAACTCTCCCTCAGAAACAAACATAGGTGCATTAACGGTGTAACCTGTGGAAACAACAACAGGCTTGGATGCACCCGTAACCGTATTGCCCTTCTCCCCTGGAGGAGCTTCAACAACTTCTAGAACTACAAAATTAGGAAGAGTGATGCCGATCGGTCGTTCACGAAAGAAAGCCACGTTCACTTCCATGTTGTCAATCAAGTAGTTTGTGGCATCACCGACGAGATCAGCATCCAAAGCGACCTGCTCGTAACTGCTGTTGTCCATAAAATGGAAGCCCCCATCCCCCTCATCTCGATAGAGGAACTGCATGGTCCGATCCTGAGTATCGGCAGGCTTTAGTTTCTCACCCGTCTTAAAGGTTCGATCTAATACCGAACCATTGATTAGATTGCGAATTCGAGTCCTCGTAAATGCATTTCCTTTACCCGGCTTCACAAACTGAAATTCAATGACGGCGTAGGGTTCGCTATCCAGTTCTATTCGCAATCCTTTGCGGATATCAGCAGTTTCGTACACGGTCTCCTTTGCTTGAGATCATATTGAATTTTGATTCCAATGTCTTGATATTGGGGTGAGGAATCTAAAGGCAAATACCTTGTTTCCTAGCACAAAGCTCTCTATTCTGCCCCAAATTTTTCCAAATTGAATCATTTTTGAAAACTTTTTTATTCATTTCCTTCTGGTTTCTGAATTCTCATGAAAGCACTTTCGTTCAATCCTGCAAGCCCGTGGCAACAGCAATTTAGTTTTAAGGACGTAAAGTGCCTCATCGTCTGCCGCGGACCCATTCGCCTTGAAGTCATGCAAGTCTTGGAGGAACTGGGTGCACGATACGGCATTCTCCTTTCTGAAAAAGACAGTATCACGTATCCCCAAACACTTGCTCCCGAACTGCGTTTCCTCGCTAATCGTCACGAGCAGGTCCACCATATCCCAGATTATGTTGGCTCGTCACGAGAGGAACGACAACAATGCATTGATAAAATTCTTCGTCTCTGCAAACAGCACAACTACACCCACCTCTTTGCAGGCTATGGATTCATGGCTGAGGACGGTGACTTCGTAAGGCAAATCGAAGAAGCAAATATTTGCTTTGTTGGCCCCAGTGCAAGGGTGATTCAGCAGGCAGGCTCTAAAGATGAAGCCAAACAATTGGCTCGTAAGCTAAGCGTATCGGTAACTCCGGGTGAAGATCGAATCACTGCACGTACTCTTTTGAAAAAAGCTGGAGGCAACGATCCTTCTCAATTTCTTAAAAACCTGATTGATCGACATCAACTTCCTGTGCCAACAGATTGGCAGCTCAATTCAGAAATATTGGATCAAGCTGAGCAAGTTCTGCAGGCTTCCTACAAGCGCCGGATTGATCTGTTCAGTATAGAAGAACTGCAGGCAGAAACTCTCATCTGTTGTAAGGAGATCTGGACCAAAAATCCAGGCAGACGACTACGCTTTAAGCATATTGGTGGTGGTGGTGGAAAGGGTCAACGGGTTATTCAAAGTGAAGCAGAGATTGAAGCAGCCGTAAGGGCTGTCTTGATTGAAGCCCGAGTGACTGGTCCGGGTGACAACAAGACCTTCCTGATCGAGATGAACATTGAAGATACTCGCCACAACGAAGTCCAGTTACTTGGTAATGGCCAGTGGTGCATAGAGTTGGGCGGTCGTGACTGTTCTCTACAGATGCACGAACAAAAATTAGTTGAACTTTCACTCACCGAAGAGTTGCTTGAGCAAACGATTGCTGAATATCTTGAAGCTGGCAAAAACCACCAAGCAGAGGTACTTCAGCAAGACCTAGTCGTACTACGTGAGATGTGTAAGCAAGCTCAGGACTTCGGAACGGCTCTTGGGCTGGATAACGTATCCACCTTTGAGTGCATTGTTGAGGGGGACCAACACTACTTCATGGAGGTAAACACCAGAATTCAGGTTGAACATCGAGTCACAGAGATGGCTTACAGGCTCGAATTTACTAACCCGGACAACCCTGGCGACAACTTCCTTGTAGATTCACTGGTTGCCGCAATGTTTCTGGTTGCCTGCTACGGACAAGTGCTTCCCAAACCACAACGGCGACTCCGAAATCTATCTGGAATGGAGGTTCGAATCAATGCTACCAACCAGGGATTACAGCCTCATGCTGGGGGTATTTTACGCTCATGGTCGGCTCCAATTGAAGGGGAACTACGAGACGACCAGGGGATTGGATTACGGAATCCTGATACTGGTTTATTCCAACCTTATCATCTTGCTGGCGCCTACGATTCTAATGTGGCTCTGTCCGTCACATGGGGCAGGACACGTTTAGAAAATCTAGAGCAAATGGCTCGTGTTCTCAGAGAAATGGAAGTGCGCGGAACAGATCTACAACTCAACCTGTCATTTCATTATGGAATTCTGTATTGGATGTTGGGTGTGGATTCGATGGTAAAGCCAAACACGCGTTTTGTGGAGTCCTACCTTGCGCTCTGTGGCAAGCTGAGCTTGGGTGCGAAAGATATCGACTTGGAGTTCGCTTGGCAGCATTTGAGTGGATCAATCAAGGAGCTAGGCCCAGAGGCTCTGAGAGCTTTTGAAAGGAAAAAAACGCTGCTGCTAAGACCACTCAGGCGCTTGTTGGGTATGCCACATCTCCTCGCCGGATGGCTTGCCAAACGTCAAAAGCCTCGATGGCAAATTCAGGATCAACAGATTCAGTGGTGTCAGAATCCGATTCATGTGCTGCGTGAGCTTTATCGTTACCTGCATTGGGAGAAAAGAAGTGGACTACCTCCCAGTGAAATTATCTGGGAAGATGATCATCTGTTACTCGAAGAAGGACTCCAGTTTTATGCAGATTTAGAAAATCGCTTAGGTTACCCAGAATGGGAAGCTTTACGGAATATCCTCGAAAACAAGGCCCCTGTCGGATTTGACGAGGATCTCTGGTCAGACGTACAAGCAGCGCATGCTGGTTTTCAAGTCGGCTTGGTTCCCTTGCTGAGTATTCTCATCTCATTGGGCATCAGCAGCGGGTATTTTGATTGGAATTGCAATCAAGCACTGGTTCCAGTCATTCCAAAGGAGTTTCAGAATACTGAAAAGATCAAGCAATACTCCCAGGCTCTGGCACCTCCTCCACCGTCTCATAGCGATGAAGTACGAAGTTGGACAGGAGGAACCTTCTATGCTTGTGAAACACCCAGCAGTCCACCCTACGTGGAGGCTGGGCAACATGTGGAGCAAAATGATGTGCTTGGACTGTTAGAGGTGATGAAGATGTTTAATCCAATCAGAGCAGAATTTCCGGGAACGGTAAGGCAGGTATGTGTAGATTCTTCCGGAGGCACTCTGGTTTCAAGGGGACAACTGCTCTTCCAAATTGAGCCTGATCACCCAATTGTGGAAGAAGACGCCACCATGTTGGCAAAATATCGTCAGGAGGTCACACTCAAACTACTTGCTCTTTGAAGATGAAAAAGCGATCAGGCTTTACCTTGCTGGAAGTAGCGCTTTCACTTCCTTTGCTGCTGCTGGTGCTTTGGAACACAAACCGGATCGCTGAAGCCATCGCAAGCGGGATTCAGCAACAAAGAGAGGCCCGACACATCGCAAGCCAATTTGACAACTGGATGGTTTCAATGTTGCTTGCAGAACCTGACGATGATTTACGGCAAATCGGTTCTCATCAACTCGAATTGACTGATCCCATATTTTCTGACTGGCAACTGCAATGGCAGGTTGATTCCGGTTTGCCTTCAATGGCTTTGGGAAGCCTTCAGAAAGATGGAATAGAACAATTGAATTGGATCACTGCACTACCTTAGCGAGGTCAAATTCAATGTTTTTTCTATCTTTCCAGTCCGGCTTGACCCACTCCTCGAAGGTCTGATATCTATTGAAGAAGCAACACAGGTTGCTGCAGCGAAGCTGCATTTTTCAACTCTCAAACGGTTGACACTCATGCGAATCGCCATTTTGGCTGCAATCGGTATTGGTGCATTTTTGTTGGTATTCTTACCGGGATACTTCTTTCTTCTTCCCTCAGGCTCAGAAGTACCTGAAATGGTTGCTCCTGCAGACGAGGAAAGCGAAAGCTGAGAGGAGACTGCTATCGATGCACGGATGAGTTGAACCTGTTTGGGAACCCCGTGTTGGACACACGGATTGTATCAACGCCAGATCCTGAGGAGGTAGTATGTCTATCCATGTTAGTTTCAAAAACATGAAACATTCTGATGCAGTCAAAGAGCATGTTCATGAACTCTTTGATGACCTGTTGAAGATTACCGACAATAAGTACCCCTTTCATGTGCATCTGACTCGTCAGAAAGACGAGAGCTATCATGTAGGTATCAACTGCAGCTACCAACAAAAGATGCTCGCCAGTAATTCCGATGATAAAAATCTCTACAAGGCTCTGGCGCGCGGAGTGGACTCCATGCGAACACAAATCATCCGCAAATCCGACAAACTGAAGGCTTCGTAGTGCTTCCAGCACCCAGTGATGCTGGGTGCTTTCTCCATTTCACCCGATCTCGCGTCAGCCATGCGCTCTTCATTGCTCCTCACATCGCTGTTTTTTCTCGGAGTAGCAGAAAGTTTTGCTGGCTGTGAGGGCACCATGATGGGTGCTACAAGCGAAGATCCTTTGCTTTCCTCTGTGGACCTAACTTTCTCTCCCGTTTACTCCTCTGCGACAACTTCTGGGACATCCAATTGCCCGAATTGGGACATTGCGCTGCAGGAACGCTTCGCCCGTTGGCAGTTTTTAGTCGCCAACCAAGCCATGCTGGAAGAAGAAATTGCAACAGGCCATGGGCCACACTCCGAGGCGCTGGGTGCTTTGTATTATTGTTCTGAGGTTGGCCAACAGCAGTTTGGCAATTTCCTGCGGTTGCATCAGGAGAGGATCGATTTCCACTTACACAATAATGGTCAAGTAGAGGCGTTGGTACCTGTACTGAGCCAATGGATTCAATCACATCCGAGTTTGCGCCATGAATGCAAGGTGGGCTAGTTTTTTTGTTACTGCCTGGCTTCTAAGTAGTGGTACTGCCTGGTCTTGTCACGAGGGTGGACCTATGGGATTTGCTGATGGAAAGCTTGATGCGTTCTCCGTAGACATTTCCTCTTCATCCACCTTTGCTTTTGCCAGTTCTTCAGGGACCATGGGTTGTGAAGATTGGACATTGGGCCAACGTTATGAGGAAGAGCAGTTTCTACAGGCAAATTGGGATCAATTGACCGAGGAAGCCGCGAACCGCAGTCAAGATCTGCACTGGATATCCTTTGCAAAGCTTGCAGGATGTAACCCCACAGAATCTAAACAATGGTCGATTCTAGCAAACCAACACTTTGCTACGCTGTTTGACAGTCCCACTTCCTCTGAAAAGGCGCGCAGAGATTTTCGTTACCAATTCAATCAACACCTGAGCGATGCTCAGTTGTCATGTCGTCTCGCCTCTTAATCTTCCTACTTCTCCTTCTATCTTTCCCTGCTGTTGGTTACTCATCCAAGGGACAACTGCGTATTCTGATCACGGGAGATACCAAAGGCATTCTTGCTTCAAAGTACGCTAGTCGCAATCAAGGTTGGCTTTATCTTGCTGATGCTCTGGCTCCCAAGATCGGAGAAGTCCCAACTTTACGGCTTGATGCAGGGGACTTGTTAGGAGGATCAGATTTTAGTCACTTTTTAACGCATGAGCACTCTCCTCCCAAATTTCCACAACTGGAAATCTTGAACGCACTACAGTGGGACACCGTTGTCTTAGGAAATGCTGATTTGGCGTTGGGTGCTGAAAAGTTGAAGGTAGCTCAGAAAATAGCTAATTTTCCGATGCTCGCTGGAAACGTAGTGTCAATAAGAGGCACCTGGCCCAAATTCCCAAGTTTCGAAATCATTGAAAAAGGTGGCTTTCGAATCGGGGTCTTTGGTTTGACGACACCTGCAGCTCCAATGTGGCATGAAAAATTAGCAAATGATTTAGCATTTCTTGACATCCTTGAAAGCGCCAAAGAAATCACACAAATCTTACGTGAAAAACAGCAGGTCGATCTCATTATTGCGTTGTTGCACAGCGGCTCAAATAAAAAATTCGGAGATCAAGAGAACCTATATGCTGGCCTCCCCAACGCCAATGCTGCGGGCTGGGTGGCAGATCATGTAACTGGAGTTGATCTAGTTGTGTCGGGGCATGCGCACCAAACATTTCCAAGACGGCCAACCACTCATCTCAATCGATATCGAACTCCCTTGGTAGCTCCAGGTGCCTTTGGAAATGGCTGGATTGAGGTGCATTGGTCTCTGGAATTAATACAGCAGCGTTGGCGTATTACACAAAGCCACTACCAATACGTGGAGGCGCCTCAAGAAATTGCCGAGGACTGGCTATCATGGCTTCCTTGGCAAAAGCAGGCAGACCAATTTATGACAACGGAATTGCCCATTCGCTGGCTGAAGGAACCATCCAGAACAGCCTGGTCAAATTGCACAAACGAGCTGATCAAAGTAGCGCTTCCAGAACCAAGAAGAGCCCTGCTGCCAAGTTGGCAATATAAACCACTTCTCTTTCCAAATACTGGAGAACTTTTGAAACGTAGCCACTTACATCGATGGTGGCCCTATCGAAATCGCTTACAGTTAGCCTCCTTATATGGACCTCAATTAAACATACTAATTGATCAAAAAAGGTGGTCACTGATCGGTAATCGCTTGCTGAAACCCACAAAACAAGATGTCTGGATGTTGAATTACCATCTTCAAGGTAACGAGGGAGTCTTTCGTGCCCTGATTGACCAGGATCAGATAGGGCAATTAGACTCTATCTCCTGGCCAGAAAGATTATTCCAATTCTTGAGGACTGCCAGGACACTCCCTGCTGAGTGTAATTTTTTGAAAATCATTCCATGAAAAATGTCCTCCCAGATTTTGCGAAATCCTGGCTGAATCAATTCCCCCCAAGAATTTTATTTCCTCATCAAGTTAATGGTTTTTCACTATTTTGGGTCATTCTCAGACAGGTTCAAACCTATCAGGCTCTGATCGCAGCTCCTACACGACAACATGTTGTAGAAGCTCTTCTTAAAGATTCAGAGAACGATGTCCCGGTGAGCTGGCCCTGGACCAAAGGCCCAAAAGATTATCGGGATAGCCTCAGTATTATTCGCCTGTTGCAGGGGGATTTTGTTCCAGATTGTAAAGAAATCCTGATTCTTGGTGGACAGCACGTCAAAACAAGGAAACTACCGCATTCACAAAAGCTCGCAGAAATTCAATCCAGTCGATCAGGATTCCATAGGGATTGGGTCTGGTCTTGGCCAAGATGGCTTTGTATTCCTGATGTGTCAGAATTTGTTTTGGAGATACCTGTCTTCAATTTCCAAACAGATGAATTCTATCTTCTTCGATGCCTCTACCGAAACGAGACAACAAATCTCAAATACCTGGGCTGGAAGTTTCACGCACACCGCTCCGGCAATAGCCAGGACATCCAAGCTCAGTGGAACTGTGAACCAGAATTAAGCCAGAAGTTAGACGTTGAGGAGTGGTTGATCAGCGAAGTTGGAAGTCAGGGAGAGGAGTGGAGTAAATCTAATCATGCACAGAGGGAGGAAGACAGACGCCGTAGCTGGCTACAGCGTCTACGCTCATTCAAAACTCTGAATGTGCAATTCTCAAATGATCTGGATTGATAGAACTGTCGTCATCAGACATGAATGGATCATCAAATTCGTTGTTCCACAATGCCGTTGATCGGGGATCCTGAAGGTGAGTAATGGATCCTCCTTTTGCCAAGAAATTTGCTAAGGCAGCGTCGATTTCTTCTTGTGTGATTGCGTTTTTCGATCGAGAAATGCTCATATTCCTTTCCATTCTATAATAGCATTAAGTTTAGTTGAATCAGGCAAGATACTTTGCCTATTTGGAGCGCCGTGAACTCCGGCTTGAGCCAGTTCTTTGTGCACTTTTTTGGTTACTCGCGACTTTGGCCGCCAGCGACTTCTCTTCCGAAGTCGATTGAGCCAGTACGAATTCACTGGCTTGTTCAGTTGGTTTGTTGCTCTGTGGCTTGGATTCCTTGTTTGCCAAGATGGGATCTACCGACTTCTGGGAATCCACAGCATCTGGGATAGCCGTTTCTGTCAGTGGAGCTTTGACTTCTGTCGAAACTGCTTCTTCCTTATCTTCCTCCACAGTTACTACAACGGTAGGACGTGCCCAGACCTTTAACGTATTTTTCTGAATGCTATCAAGTTGACCATTCAAAAAGTTTTGGGACAACTGCTGCGCTTTACTCTCTGCCTTTTGGCTTTGCTCCGCAGCTCGTTTGGTCATCACGACAGAATGATCAATTTGCTTCAGAACATTCTCACAATAGTTGCTAAAGTTTTGCTGCAGCGTATCCCATTGTTTTGTGGTCTTAGGTAATTTTAACTGAAACGTTTGATTGATAGACTTTCTGACCGCCAGTTGATTTGTCAGAATTTGCTGCCCAATGGTTTCAGTAGCATTTTGGAGGGAGATTTGCGTCCGACCAAGACTCTCATATCGAGAAATTCTTGATCTTTCAAGATTTTCAAAAGCCATCTGGAGAGTCTGTTTCTGCATGGAGAAGAAGGCTTCGAACCCTTCGGCAACCTTGTCAGCATAGTTGAATGGAGTGAGTATCATATTCCACCGAAAGTTCGGTTAGGGGATAACATTACTTAGAGTATTGGATGGCTAAGTATTTTATTGATAATCCCCACAATGAAGGCTCATCACTTCGTTGTCAAGAAATTTTGTGCAGTGCACAAAATTTTTAGCAGTAATTTGCTATTTAAGTTGTAATACTTGTGTAGGTTGACTTACTGATTCAATTCCTCCCGCCATGTTTTTGCAGGATGGAAAGAAATCACTCGGCGGGCATCAATGCGGTGTTCCACTTTGCTCTTGGGATCCCTGCCAGGTCGGGCAACCTTGTCCTTCAGTTCAAAGAGCCCAAAGTTGGTGACCATCAGGTTGTCCCCAGACTCGAGGGTCTGGCGCATGATTTCCAACAATTCATTAATTAAGTCCTCAGCTTCACCCTGAGAAATGCCCGTTTCTAAACGGACTCGACGTACAACATCAGCTTTGACCATCTAATTACCTACGGCATAAGGATACCGCCCCATTAGCGTTGGAGCAGGGGTGGTGGAGGGAAGTCACCTTCGTACATTACTTCCCCAGCAGCATCGAAGTATGAACCACGTGCAAAAACACCAGCTCGAAACTCTCCCTGGTAGAGCAGGCGTCCTTCGTGGTCAAACAACTTTCCAGCGCCTTCTAGACGCCCCTCAATGAAGTCCCCGTCATAGCGGACCTTGCCGTTCTTCCAAAACAGCCTTCCTTTTCCATGAGCACGATTGCCTTCGATTGGTCCCAAGTAATAGAGAAACCCGTCTCGATAATAGCGCTCCTGTGCCGGTTTCAGGGATTCTCGAACGAAGATCTCTACCGGCTCAATGGCTGGCAAGCGAGGAAAGTCAGCCCAACAGTTCAACGGTATTGTACTCACCAGCAGGCTTAAACTCACGCCTAGCCAACCCATGACAGGTTTTGGTTTGACCATAAGCCGTCAAAAGCTAGTAGAAAGCCGAAGAAAGTGCAACGCTTGTGTTTGAAGAAAATTCAATTCCACTCTGTCCAGAGCACACATGTCCAAACAATGACGAGGTTGACTAGGCTGAGAAAGACCGCAGCACTGCCCATGTCCTTCGCCTTTTTAGAGAGAAGATGGTGATCTTTCGAAATACGATCAACAACCGCCTCAACAGCAGAATTGAGAATTTCAACGATCATCACCAGTAGCACACTCGCAATCAATAAAGCCGTACTGAGCACACTGATCGGCAGTATAATAGAGAGGGGAATCAGAAATGTGGCTAACCAGACTTCCTGTCGGAATGCTTCTTCACCAGTGTAGCAAGCGCGTAACCCCTCCAAGGAAAAATGGAGAGCATTCTTAATTCTACGCCAGCCAGTCTGGTGGGGAGGTACTGTGGGAGATTCCCCTTCCATTGAATCAATCATGAACGAGGGGATGAGGGAAATAGAAGATAGTTAGTTGCTACTGAGAAGTTTAGACCTTGATACTGACATTGCCTTTGCTGTTAGCCGCATCACCCAAGCCGGCTAAACCTCCAAAGTCCTTGATCATTTCCAGGGCCCCAAACATCAGAGTTTCAGAGCCAAAGTCTTGCATTTGCTCTGCAAAACTACGTTGGGCACTATCCTTAGACTCCATGTACTCAGCAAATTTTGGATTTTTCAGAAGCGCAAATGCCTCTAATTGCTGCTGTTCATCCTGCATCCGTTCTGCTAATTCTTCACCAAGCTCCCGAATGTTCTCTGTTTCAAGACGTTTGAATTCTGGTAATTCCTGGATTTCCCTCAGAGCCTGCTCGTTTAGGGTGTTCAGGCGAAGCTGGAGGGTTTCTGCAAATTGCTCTGCAGCTTTATCCGTAAGCTGTTGTTTCTGGGCAACCTTCTCGTAACTGGACACTACCATCACATAGGAGCGGCGAAGGGTGATTGATTGTTTATGGTCTTCTGGCCCTCGAACATTGTTGTAGCGCGTATCTGGTTGGTGAACAGGCTGAGCCGCTTGTGGAATCGGGAAGGGCAACTTGCTTTCTTCTGTTTTCTCAGCTTTTTTCTGATTTGAAGCCTGGGCTGGGGCGGGCGTATTGCCTACTTTCATATCATTGCTCGTTCTAATGGGAAGGGACCAAAAGTATTCTAAAGTTCATACAAATTTTTGACCAATCAAGGCTCTAGTTCACTGTTGGCAAAACGCATTACACTACTCAGGGTTGTTGTTGGAAATAGCCAGAAGTCTGGTTCTTGCCCGGATGGTGGCACTACGTTTAACTGATGATCCAAATGAAGCTGATGACTGAAAGAGAGCAAAATGCCTGAGGCAGGCAGCTGAAACATCGGCACTATATTCCCATCTGGATAAGGACCTGTGTTCGTTCCGAGTAGAGTGGCATTTGGCAATTGACGGCTTAGCCCCACCAAAAACTGACAACCTGGTCCACATTGGTCATTAGCAATCACGATCAACCGCTTGTTCCATTTTGGAGATTTCGGTTTGCCTTGAAACAGAAATTTCGTCTCCATCCATTTGGTGTTGATCGATTCTTCTTCAAAACGCTGTAGCATCGATGCAAAAACCCCTCGCTGCTGAGCTAAGGCATCTTGCAGCCACCCTGATTGCGAAAGCTGGCGTTCCTGCCACTCCATTTGGCGCAACAAGCCTGTGATCGTTGCGGGAGTTTGCTTTTCCCGGACGATGGAACTTTGCACATTATTTCGTAAAACATCACGAAGCCAGCGCTCAATAAAGGAAAAGCTGCCCTGGGCATTGTCACGGACATCGAGGATTAGTGTTCGGGCCGAGCCCATTCTCTCCGGCAGCAAATAAAAATCTCTTACAGCCGTCTCTTCTTTGCGTCCATCACGAAGCCAACGAACATAGAACACCCGACCTTCATCTGCTTGAAACAGGGTTTGTCTTGGAGAGACCAACTCTTTGACAATGCGTTGTAAGAGAAGCTCTCGAGTGACTTTTCGGTTCAACTCATCAACAAATTCACACCTGATTCGTTCTGGAAATTCAGATGCATAGATCCCTAGCATCACTCTTTCCTCGCGAATTCGCTCTGGTAGGATTGGAAATAAACGCACATTTGGATGATTACATTCGTTCAGCCAGAGATTCGCCAGTCCAGGGAACTTTTGATCAGGCAGCACCCGAAAACGATCTCCTTGTTTAGCGAGACGCAAGTCTGTGAACCGGGGCTCGACTAGCGGAATTCGAGTCTGATAGTGCCGCCGAGGTAGATGGAGATCTGCTCGGAAGACGGGATCCTCTGTGAACTGCAGAGCTTCCAAGAGTTTTTCCTGAAAGTGCTGGGTCAGCATTGGGCGAGGATTTTCCAGCAACTGTGATCTTAGCTCTGAGAAGACTTGATCCCAATCATGGCCTGCCTGCTGAAGACGCTCATAGTGGACGTAGTTCTCTCGGATCAATTGCTTTACTGCAACAAGATCATCGTGCACTTGGGCAGGTGTCAGGTATGCTGGAGAACGACTCCATTCAATGGACTGAGCCGATAGAGAATGAGTGCATGTGCTGATAAACAGCCATCCCAATAAAATTAGGCAAAGTTTCCAGCTTGATTTGACCGTCATGCCCTGTATCTCCTTCACTTGGTACAGGCTGGTCGTGTTTGCTTCTAGTAACATTTTGTGTTTAAGAGAATTCCTTCTTTTATTCTCGCTCATCCACTTTGTAGAGCAGGGGTTTTGTCAATGAGGCAAGAGAGATTTTTTGTGCCCGATTTTCATCGAAATTTTCTTCAGACAAATATCTTAAGAAACACTGCTCTAAATTTTTCCATTCCTTGTCAATGACAGCAAACCAAGCAGTGTCTCGATTCCTCCCCTTGACAATCAGAGCTTGTCTAAATGTTCCTTCGTAAGAAAAGCCCAATCTTTGCGCTGCCCTGCGAGATTTGATGTTGAGAGCATTGCACTTCCATTCATACCGGCGATAGCCATTTTCAAAAGCCCATTTCATCATCAGGAACATGGCCTCTGTTGCTTCGGTAGTTTTCTGCAGTCGGGGGGAGAAATTAAGATGTCCAACTTCGATCGTTCCATCTTGGGGATTAATTCGCAGAAAACTAGCGACACCTACGGCTTTTCTCATGGTCTTGTTGATTATTGCAAAGAAAACAGGATCCGTCCCATCTTCCACCGAACGCAGCCAATTCAAAAATTCTGATTGGGTTGAAAACGGTCCATAGGGTAGATAAGTCCAATTGTTTCCTTGCGGATCAAGCTGATAGGCTTCGTAAAGCTCAGCTGCAAACTTTTCAGCAGAGAGTGGCTGGATCATCACCCACTTCCCTTCCAACTCAATTCCACGAGGATGTGGAGGAATTACAAATCCGTCTACGATTTCACCCAACGGCAAGTTTGATGACACTTCTCCTCGCATAGAAAAACTGACGATTGTAGCTAGCAGAAAGACGAAAGGAATCTAAGGTGGACTACCTGACTTGCTAAACAAAATTCTTTGTGATGCCCTCTGGAACACAGTGAATGGATCTGGTAGCCTTTTCAGCAAAATTCTATGCGGTCGTGTTCATCTTTGATGAATGAGCTTTGAATGTTGATCAGAATCAGTGCTGTTCGAAAGGCCGGGTGTTTGGATCAGGAGACAGAAATTCAGGTAAGGGGTCGGTTGGCCTATTCACTTCAGGCAAGGGTTCTTGCTCACCTGAACAAGTAAGAATTACCGTTCGAGGACTATAAACTCCCAGAGTGACGAAGGTGAGTACGCCTTGACCGAGAGAAGTAAAGAAGTGAGATTCGTAAAGTCTGCCTTGGGCGCAATAATGATCAGCCTCAATTTGCCAATCGCCCACAAGTCCCCAGAACCAGAAATTTCTTTCTAGTCGGTGCTGCTTTGGAGAAGGACTTTCTGAGGGATATTGCAGGCGCACATGACACCCCCCAAGTGCTAGCAGTCCAATTAGAGTCAAGGCTACCCATTTCATAGTACTGAAACTCACTTCAAAGATTCCAAAATTGTGATTCGTGCAGAACATTACCCCGGTAGAGCAATCTCCCACCAAAGGGTTGCTGCTGAAAGACCATCGGGGTGAACAGTCGGTCTCCCTCCCACATTGGCAGGGAAGTCAATTCTTTCTTAGAAATCCAGGCAAGGGTGCCTTCTGGACAATCTTCTCGCAAGGCACCCTGAAAACTGTTCGAATAAAAGACAAAAACGTGCCATTCATCGCCAAAGGGAGAATCTCCTAGATCCGGGAAACTCAGCAACCCTTGAAGGTGCAGATCGGTTAGTTTCAGCCCAGTTTCTTCAATCACTTCTCGACGGGCAGCTTCATGCGGTGGTTCATTGGCTTCAATTTTTCCACCAGGAGCCAACCAAAAACCTTGATGTTCATCTCGTTTCTGGCGATGAATCATCAAAATCTGCTCATCTCTTTCGATATAAACTAATACTCCTAAACGCATCATCACACCAAATGGAAAAAAAACTCAGACTCAGTAGTGAAGATATTCAAGCCTTGCTCAAGGGAGTCCCTGTTGGCAGCAATAAAGAAATGCAAATTGCCGACGACATCGTCCCTTTCGACCTGGCTCGTAAAAACCGCATCATACGTGGTCATCTCCCTGGATTGGATAACGTTCATGATCGCTTTGCCCGTTCTTTACAGCAAACCCTGTCCAATCACCTGCGACGCAGCTTTCGGATCGTGCGACGCACCACGGAATTAGTGAATTACAAAGACTATATCGAAGGTATCAGCTATCCCACATCATTGAGCCTTTTTCACTTACCACCCTTACGTGGAACCGCTTTACTTGGGATGGAGCAGCGCCTGATCCATTGTTTCATTGACCTGATGTTCGGAGGAGATGGACGCCTCCAGGTACGGGATGTAGAACGGGAATTTACCCGTATTGAATCTCAGGTTGTCGCCAAGATCGTCCACAGTGCCCTGATAGATCTGCGTAACGCCTGGCAAACTATTGTCCCTCTGAAGATGCGTTTTGATCGAATGGAAACCAATGCTCGCTTGGCCCAAGCTGCGAGTGATGAAGAGATCGTTGTTTACACTACTTTTGACGTGGAGTTGCATCGCCTACCGATGACGATGACCATTTGCCTGCCCTACAACATGCTTGATCCAATTCGGAATCGTTTGGACGGTGGTGCGGTCAATGCTGATACTGAACCAAGTCCGGTCAATCGCGCTCGCTTGGAGGCCCACTTGCGAGGATCTAAGGTGGAAGTTCGGGTGCCTCTGGGGAATGCTCAGGTTTCACTACGGCGCTTCTTGAAACTACGCGTTGGTGATCATGTGCAGTTGGAACAGTCCAAGGACGATGCTCTTGAGGGCTACGTGCAGAACGTCTTGAAGTTTCGAGGATTCCAGGGAGCGTATCGCGGACGCCGGGCGATCCGGATTCAAGAGTTCGTGGAGCCCAAACCTGGTTATCAGGATCTGTTCGATTTACCCTCGGAAGAAGGTCCTGTGAATTAGCTTGGTCTTGGAGGGAAGCTCAATTTTTGAAGTTGATCAATCGTTCCGAGGCTTGCGTCGATTCTCTACAAGTTTTACTCCCTGCTCACGGCTTTGATCCACTCGATGGCGCAAATCCTTGCCTGTCCGAAAGACAGGGAGCTTCTTTGGAGGAACACGCACAGATTCTCCCGTACGCGGGTTGCGGCCCAGGTAGGCTTCGTAGTGCTTGACCGTGAATGAACCAAATCCTCGAATTTCAACCTTATCACCCTCGGACAAAGCCTCTTTGATGCTGTCAAAAAAGATGCGTACGACCTTGTCAGCCGTCTTGATTGGACAATCGGTTTTCTCAGTGAGTGTGTTGATCATCTGTGACTTGTTCATGTGTAGCGTCCCTCGAGAGTTTGAAGAGGAAGTTCAAATTTTTTGAATCTACAACCTAAGGCAATGATTTAAAATTGCAAGCATATGATTCAACAGATTATTTTCTTTGGATTCAAGCCAGTGAAAACAGTTTTCGCCAAAATCTTGCATAAGTTGCAGGTTATTTTTTTTGTAGACCCCCTTTGGGCTGATGCCCCATTGTTGATTCGATGAGCGAACCACTCTGGGACTTTATGCCCCCGCTAAGTAGTGATCTTCAGGATCGAGAGGTGTCTCGGCGTGGCAGTCGACTTTCAAACAAGCGAATTGCCCTGATTCTTTCCGGCAGTATTGCAGCCTACCGCAGTCCTGATTTAATCCGCGATCTACGTCGGGAAGGCGCAGAAGTTCAAGTCTTTGCAACAGCAGATGCCTTGCGCTACGTCGCTCGGGAAGCTCTTGAATGGACATCCCTCAACCCCGTGTTGACGGAATCTAGTCCAAACGCAGAGCATTTGAGTGACAACTCTCCCTTTTCTGCTTATCTCGTTGCTCCTGCCACCTACAACTTACTGAATAAGTTTGCCTGGGGCATTGCGGACGACCTGCCCACAGCGTTGCTTGCCTCTGCCCTAGGTCGTGCTGAGCGGGCAAAGACTCCAATTCTTGTTGTTCCCACCATGCACGGTTCTATGCATAACCAGATTCTGCAGGAATCCTTGCAGCGGTTACATGATTATGGAGTGACCGTAGTCCCACCTCGTCAGGAAAATGGTAAGAACAATTTGCCGGACAACGAGTTTTTAGTGGGATATTTGATGCGCTCGCTTAGTGCAGGAACTCTCAGAGGCCACCAGTTGATGATCACTGGAGGACCAACCCCGGTGTGGGTAGATCATGTCCGCCTGTTCACTAATCGTTTCACAGGTGCGTTAGCCATCGAAATTGCCAAGCAGGCATGGGTTGAAGGAGCTGCAATTCAATTGATCCTCGGACAAGGGAGCCTTCCAGCACCAAGTTATTTGCCTCATCAGCGTGTGGTGGACTTCAGCAGCTATCGTCAAAAAGTGCTGTCTGGGTTGGATGATGGAGCAGTTGGCACGGCCATTTTCAGCGCAGCTGTTGCAGATTATCAGCCTACTCAGGTGTATCCTGGCAAGCTACCCAGTGGCCAGCAGCTCACGCTCTCCTTTGAACAAACCCCCAAGGTGATACGTGAGGTACGAGCTACTCACCCCAAGCTCAAAATGGTGACCTTCAAATACGAAGAAAATCGTACCCATCAAGAATTGATGGCGATCGCCCGAGAACGCTCAAGGGAATATCAATTGGTCGTGGCCAACCGTGGAGAGGAATTTATCGAATATGGAGATCAGGTTGCGTGGTTGGTAGAGAAAAATAAGCCGGAAGAGCAGGTGATCAGTAAGCCAGCTATCGCTAAGGCAGTTCTCGAACGTGTAGCGAGTTGGCTGTGAATGTCAATCACCTCTCCACCATGCGTTTTTCGCAATGGCGCCCCATCGGGGTCTGCGACAATGCCCCTGATGGTGAGCGCAAAGCTCGGATGTTTGCACGGGATGATTTGGAGAAAGTCCTTGCTCCAGGGATAGGCCGCAACAATTGGGAAGACTCCCTGGAACTACGCAAGATTATCGAACGCTACGCCAAGGATGTGGCGAAACTTTCCCCCAAAGCAAAGTTGCTCAAACGTCCAAAGGTTGCTGAAATCAGGTTGGTTGGAATGGAGTTGCGCTTTGCTCCAACACCAGGTCTCAACAAGGAATCCATCGAAGGGCAGGTACAGCTTTTCGAGGTGTCCTTTGAGGAAGGAGGCCCTCCTCCTCCAATGAAATGGCCTGTGGGTTGGATTGCAGTGATTGGAGCGTTGTTGATAATTCTCTCTGGAATGCTAATCGCGATTCCCCTGCTGCAGGAGGATGAGAATAGATCAACGGCTGCGCAGGATGTTTTATGTGGAACAGGTCGGGCTTCGATGACCTATCAGTCTCATTTGCAGCAAATGCTGCGGGAACTCGAACTTTATGCCCGCTCCACGCCCACAGGACGCAACATGAGCTACAGCCGCAGCGCCTGTGAGGATCCATCTGGCAATGTGCCAAAGGATGAAGCTTCCTTACTCCGCTGTGTACTACAGCTACAGCGAACCGATAGTGCTTTTCTCCAAACCCGCACTAGCGAACGCGCTCAATTCTGTGTCAGTCAGATCTGTGCGAATAGACTGCCTGAACACCAGGCTTTTTGTCGTCAGTTTTAACGAAAATTCTGCTGATATCAACTGGGAGGAACTGCTAGTTCTTCCCGTTTGCGTTGATAGAACCGTAACTGGAAGCGCAACTCTCCAATAAATCCCCGCAAGCCATCAGACAATAACCGATCGTAGTTAGCCTCTTCCTGAAGAAAATTGAGCAGTTCCTCAATCAAATTTTCTTGGTCCGTGGTCTCCACAATCAGTTGACGGTCTAGAACGGATAACAAGTCCCGAAGCTCCCGATCCACCTTACGGAAGAGACTTAGGATGTACTCATGGAACTCCCGTTGACTGCGAACCTCAAAACGGAATTCCTCTGATCGAGTCACGTTCGGCCCCTGGAAAGTATCGCTGTCACTGACCTCAATCCAAGCCGTCACATTATCTCCGGCTCGTAACGGTGTTGCCGAGAGTTCCCAGAGATAGCTTTCCTGGTAGCTCTTGAAGTCTCCTTCAAAAGACTGAATGATCTCACGCTCGATGATTCCTGTGGCTTCGTTACGATATCTCAACAAAATCTGGCGGAGCCCGTAGTCGTCCTTGGCTTCCAACTCCACCTGCAGTTGGGATAAGTCAAAGATGTACTTATCAGGAGGCCAGAGGACCATCACTGTAGGACTCAGATCCGGAATCACCTCCACTGCAACACTCTGTTGACGCCACTCGAGAAAGAGAGTTCCAGTTTTCAGTGGTGTCAACGCCGAGCGCCAGCGCTGCTGTTGAGGAACCCACTGCAAGGGTTGGGGTTCACCCTGAATTGGTCGATAGGCACTTTGGTCGCCATCCGGTAATCCTTGCTCCAGAAAGATTTCCAACCGGCTTCCAGCAGGAATTTGCAGCTCGTTGGGAAGTGTGGAAAAGACTTCGGAATCTCGTTTGAGATAAGCTGGATAGAGGATACGGTAGGAGTGGGAAATTTGTAATGCTTCCGCTGCAGTTGGGCCTTGGTTGACCAAATACTGGGGCAGCCACCAACCGCCAATCCAAACAACAACCTGCAGAGACACCGCAACCCCGACAAGCGTACGCCAAGGTGGCAGTAATCGATGGGTCTCCTCACCTTCTAAGCGCTCAAGCAACTGCTTCTCAAAGCGTTCAAGAAAAATATTGGTAGTTTGTGAAGCCGGTGGATTCTCTCTGAATTGTAAACTGCTGTGCAATGCTTCTGCGAAGGCAGGGTCTTGCCGATAGAGCTTTTGCAGACAATACTCTGGTCGATGTAGCAACCAACTGCCAATCAGACACACGGCAAGGATCGCAAACGAGCCGAGAAGAAAATTTAGAAAGGGAAGTGGGGTACTTTGGAGCAGCAGAAAGGCAAGCAATAGACACGCTGCTCCGGCACAACTGCGACCAGCAAACTGTAGCCGCAGATTCCGGCAATATTGATCAAACCAACGTTGGGAAGGGGATGCTTCAGCAGCAGGCATGAACTAGTTGATTAGGTTACCCCGCTCCAGTAGTTCCGCCAAGTCATCCAGCATGTGTGCAAAGACATGGGTTGCGTAGTCGATCTTTGTTTCCTTGTCCAGGAAATTGGCTTCCAGTGAGTTGGCTAAGTCCAGAATTGCCTGGGAGACCTGCAATTCGAAGCGCTCACTGTTTTCAAAGCCGACCAACGTTTGGAACTGTTCCAAGCTCAGGGCTTCGGTGGTTTCACTCATGAAAAACTCCATTTGAATCGGAACACGATCAACTGTGATTGACAAGCCGACAAGTCGGGTACGATGCTACCCCCCAGCGAAAGGTGTTGAACTTGCTTCGGCTGAAAGCAATAAACTCAGTAAGAACATCGGCAGCGATTCCAAAGACTTTAGGAAAAAATGCAGAAACTAATAATATGCGTCAGCTTGATGCTTTGGCTGAGCACCTTACCCAGCCTAGCTCAGCAATTCCCGACAGATGGAATTTACCTCGAACACTATGACCGCAAGGAGTGCCTGGCACGCGTCGAAGCCCAAATTGAAAAGATGAAAAAGGCGATGCTGACCATGCCCAGTGGCCAGCACGATCAATTTCTAAACAGTCACAGTCGGGATCGTTATCGTACAGGCTTACCCATCACCCCCAATCAGCGGCAGCGAGTGTATGCACCAAAGCCTCCCAGCCAACCCAATTCTGCTGAAAACACCCTCCGTATGATGGCTCGTTTTGATGCAATGCGTCGCAGTTGTCGCTAGTTGATCTTGCCTGGTGGACCTATCCCCTTCTGCTGCTGGTCGGCTCCATCGCAGGCTTTACGAATGTCATGGCTGGTGGTGGATCCACGCTTAGTGTTCCCACTCTTCTCTTCCTGGGTCTAGACGCCGCCACGGCCAACGGTACCAATCGTGTTGCCCTACTGATTGAGTGTGTTGCTGGAGTACGCGGCTTTCACGACCAACAACAATCCGCCTTCGCAGATAGCCTGCGCCTTAGTCTGCTCACTCTACCCGGAGCATTGATTGGTGCCTGGTTTGCCGTCAGGATTGATGGCGAATGGTTTCGCATTATCCTCTCGCTGGTGATGGTGGGAGTGGTGCTTTCGCTGATCTTTCCGCTCAAACAACCAGATCCCAATGTGCCTTTGACCACCCAACGTCGCTGGCTCGGCAACTTGGGCATGGTTGGGATCGGCTTCTACGGTGGCTTCATCCAGATTGGGGTAGGATTTCTACTGATCGCCCTGCTCTTTCATGGATTTCGGGAGACCTTGGTGAGGGCAAACATGCACAAGGCCTTCATCGTCATGATCTACACGATCCCAGCCCTACTGGTGTTTGTCTGGAATGAGAATGTCGATTGGGGACTGGGTCTTGCCCTTGGGGCTGGCAATGCGGTGGGTGCCTACGTTGGAGCCAATCTTTCGGTCAAGAAAGGTGAGGCAATTGTGCGCAAGGTACTGTTTGTTGCTATTATTGTAATTGTTCTCAAACTGCTGGATTTCTTCTGAAAAGAAATTGAGAAAACACGACAATTTCTCAAATTTGACGCTCGTCAATTCCTCTCTCCACTTTTTCTTCTATCTTCTCTAGTCAGCAAGATTCTGAGCGTAAATCAGTGCGACCAATCTGAAGACTTCTAACCACGCCACACTCAAAAGCAGCACTACAAAAAATAAAAACATGGGTTGATTCATTTTTTAAAATGTTTTAATATTTAATTATCAATATATTTGTTATTTATCACTTTACTTTCTGAATTCGTCGACATCTATTGATTCAACCCAGAAGCTAGAGCTTCCGTGATCACTCCTTTCTCGAAATTAGCACTACAAACAGTTCCCAAAATGGAGAGGCTGCATGGCCCAGACACAATCTTTCACTGACTATGATTACTCCGTAGCCAAGGGTTTTGTTATTTCCGCTCTCTTCTGGGGGGTTTTTGGGATGAGTGTTGGTCTGACGCTCGCCTTTGAACTAGTCTTCCCAGAACTCAACGCAGATCTCCCCTGGTTGAGCTTCAACCGCTTACGACCACTGCACACCAACGCCGTGATTTTTGGCTTTACCCTCTCTGGGGTGTTTGCCGCCTGGTACTACATTTCACAGCGAGTCTTAAAAGTACGAATGGTTCTACCAGCGCTGGCCAAGACGCATCTAGCTCTCTTCAACCTATTGCTTGTTTTAGGAGCGTTCACACTTTTAGATGGTCAATCCAGTTCCAAGGAATATCACGAGATGCCTTGGTGGTTGGATATCGTGATCGTCGTGATGTGGCTCATGTGGGGGGCTCACATGTTTGCAATGTTGGGGGCTCGCCGAGAAAAGACGCTCTACGTGTCGATCTGGTACTTCATGGCCTGTTTTCTTGGCGTTGGGATGTTGTTTCTCTTCAATGGACTAGCCATCCCCACTTGGTTCGTGACCAATACCGGAAATTGGTGGCACTCGGTCTCAATGTATGCCGGAACTAATGATGCGCAGGTACAGTGGTGGTTTGGCCACAACGCCGTTGCCTTTGTGTTGACCGTTCCGATTGTTGCGATCTCCTACTACTTCATTCCAAAGCAAGCCAACCAACCCATCTACTCTTATCGTCTATCACTCTGGTCATTTTGGGGGCTGATCTTTGTCTATCTTTGGGCTGGTCCACATCACATGATGTATTCGACGATCCCCGACTGGGTGCAAACGCTGGGGATGGTCTTTTCTCTGGTGCTGATCATTCCTTCCTGGGGTTCGATGATCAACTTGCTGTTGACGATGTCAGGTAGATGGGAGCAACTGAAAACTGATCCAATAGCAAAGCTACTAGTCATTGGCAGCACGTTCTATGGATTCGCGACGCTGGAAGGACCCGTTCAGGCCATCAAATCTGTCAACGCCATTGCCCACTTTACCGACTGGATTATTGGCCATGTTCACAATGGAGCCTTGGGCTGGGTTGGCTTCACAATTATGGGGGCGATCTTTCACATGGTACCGCGGATGTACAACACCCGACTCTATTCAGTACGTCTTGCAGAGAACCAGTTCTGGATTCAGACACTGGGCATCGTCTTCTATTTCACCAGCATGTGGGTAGCTGGGGTGACCCAGGGATCGATGTGGCGCACAACTGACCAATTCGGAAATTTAGCCTATAGCTTCCTGGATACTGTCCGAGCAATGGTGCCCTACTGGAGTCTGCGAGCTGTTGGTGGAACGCTCTACCTTCTTGGATTTTGGATGTTCATCTTCAACATTTGGATGACGATTCGCCAAGCAAGAACGCAGCAGGGTGCAGAGGTTCCCGAAGATGTTCCTGCGACCGCCAAAGCAGCCTGATTTTAAGAGAGAAGCAACTATGTCAAATAAACAGAGCGGATCCATCTTTGAGTTCATCGAGAAGAACTCCCTGCTGCTGGGTGTCAGTATTTTTGTGCTGATTACCATAGGTGGAATCGTGGAGGTTGTGCCCTCATTTACGCAGAATGCCCGCCCAATCACAGGCCTGAAACCCTATTCCGCATTAGAGTTGGCAGGTCGGCAGATTTACATCCGAGAAAGTTGCAACGCCTGTCACTCACAGTTGATTCGTCCCTTCAAAGCCGAAACAGATCGCTACGGAGCCTATTCATTGTCCGGTGAGTATGCCTATGACCGTCCCTTCCTCTGGGGATCCCGGCGAACAGGTCCTGATCTGCACCGAGTGGGGAACTACCGCACAACCGACTGGCATGAAGCCCACTTCAAGAACGCTCGCCAGGTGAGTCCTGGATCCAACATGCCTAACTTCCCGTGGTTCTTTGAAGACAGTGTTGATGTGGGAACGGTTCACGCTGAATTGGTCACCGTTCGAGATGTTTTTGGAGTGCCCTACGATCAGGGTGAGAATCCGAAGTCCGGAAATACGCTCGAAGAGACTCACCAATTGATTATTGATGAGGCAGCCATGGTAATCGAACAGATGAAAGACCAGTCGATCAAGGATGCCTACGCCCAAGGGGATGTGAAGGATATCGTTGCGATTATCGCTTACCTCAACCGCATGAAATAAACCCTGCGAGGAGATGAAAATGGAATGGCAACAGTGGCTTTATGTCATCTTCACTGTCTTTATGGGAGTGAGCCTCTATGGCTTCCTGTTTTTCCTCTACGGTTCAAGGGAGATGGGGAGCAAAATCGAAAGACGAGGAACGCTCATTTTTACTGATGATCCCTTAGAACCTAGAGAGCAGATAGACCCATCTGTACAACCTCTCCAATCTACAAGGAGTAAGTAATGTGGGCATTGCTTGATGACACGGCAACTCAGATCACGCTGGTGACATCTGTACTGACTATGACGGCAGTGGCCGTACTGATCTATTTCATCCAGCACCGAATGCGCAAAGATGCGCATGTCCATGAGGGAGACCACACCTTCGACGGCATTGCGGAAGGACTCAATCCCACGCCCTTCGGACTGCACCTGATCATGGTTGCCGTGATCGGCTTTGCCTTTTGGTATGTAATGATGGGTTTTCCCATTTGGAATTGGACCCAGGCAGAGCAGTATGATCAAGAAGTGAGTGCCTACAAAGCGAAGTTTGATGATCAATGGGCCAACGCGGATGAATCCACCATGCTGGCAATGGGGGAGTCGTTGTTCAACGCAAACTGTGTCGCCTGCCATGGCTACACTGGAGAAGGACAAAATGGTCTGGCTGCCAACCTGGTCGAGTTTGGTACTGAGAAGCATGTGGCAAGCGTGATTCAGCATGGAACAAAGGGTTCTGGCTATCTTACCCCGATGATGCCACCACAAGCTCCCACCATCGCTGCAATGTTTGGCGCTGAAGAGGATGTGCTTGCGCAGAACATCCACAACGTTGCCGCTTACGTGGTGACCCTTTCTGGCAAGCAACCCAAGCTGGGAGATCCAACCGCAGGACAGCCAATTTACATGGCGACCTGTATGGCTTGTCATGGGATGGATGGCAAGGGGATGGGGCCGGCTGGCAATATTCCAAATTTTGCCAAGGACCTGACAGCCTACGGAACACCGGCTGATGTGGTACGCACCCTAAAGCACGGAAAACGAGGTCACATTGGTTCGATGCCAAGCTTTGCCGAGAAAGGCATTTTGAGTGATCTCCAGTATCAGGCACTGGCGGTCTATGTTTCCAAAGAACTCAACTGAGTAGAATAATGTTTGGCATTCAAGGACTGGTCGGGTTTCTGATTTTGGTAGTCGTGCTGGTTTCCGCGTTGATCGGGTTGGGCACAGAGGCTTGGCTTGTTCAAAAGGAACAGGCTACCAACTACTACTCTGTGGAGCAGAGAGAAAAATAAGTATCGAACTCCCACAACGTTCATTGAATTTCGACGCTAAAGAGCGACGACTTCAGCAAGCCCAAATAGATGATGAATCACTCCATAATTCCGGACGGAACGGACACCCGATTTGATGTCCACGCCATTGCTTCGCTCAAGCGCCTACCCTACCACCGGATACGACACTGGATGTTCGCGGTGGTTGCCCTTGTGACGGCAGGTGTTCCCTTCGTTCAGATCAATGGCAACCAGTTATTTCTGTTGTCCTTTCGGCACATGGAGTTTCACCTGCTGTGGACTGTCTATGACATGCAGGAACTCTATCTGATTCCCTTGATGCTGATTCTTTTCTTCGTCGGAATTTTTCTGATTACAGCATTGGGAGGACGAGTCTGGTGTGGCTGGGGCTGTCCCCAGACCATGTTTCGCAGTCTCTACCGAGACTTCATCCAGGGCAAATTGCTGGGACTCCGCAAGTGGCACATCAAGAATCGCCCGCTTAAGCTCCAAAAGCCTATCGATAAATTGAAATTCGTTCTGGGGATTGTCTTGTTGATCCCGCTGATGCTGCTGGCTTCTGCCAACTTGATGTGGTTTTTCGTCAACCCCTATGAATTTGCAGAGTTGCTCTGGAATGAACCTGGTGACCACATAATTCTGCTAGGATTTTGGCTTGGTTTTGCAGGCTTTTTCCTGCTGGACATCACTTGGATTGCTGAACGATTTTGTCGTTACATCTGTCCCTATGCGCGGATTCAGACAGTGATGTTTGATGCAGACACTCCGGTTGCTATTTATGACAGCAAAAGAGGAGATAACGTAGACGGCTCTCGAGGAGCCAAAAACTTCCAACTCCAGCGTGACAATTCAGGTGACTGCACGGGTTGCGAAGCCTGTGTTCGGGTCTGTCCAGCCGGAATTGATATCCGAAATGGACTCCAACTGGCTTGCATCTCATGCCTCGAATGTGTGGATGCCTGTGAACCTGTGATGGCACGGCTGAAAAAGCCAAACCTGATCCATTGGGCCAGTGAACAATCTCTGCGGGGAGTGAAGGTTCACCCATTTCGGCCTAGAGTTTTGATCTATCTGACTGTTCTGATCCTGATCGCCTCCTTCTTGGTCTACCGAGGACAACACCGTGAAACCCTGTTGTTGAATGTCAACCGCACCACAGAACTCTATGTGATCAAGGAAGGTGGCCAGGAAGTGGAAAATCACTACGTGATTCTGCTCACCAATATCGATGATCAACCCCACAAATTCGCACTGGAAGTGGAAGGACTGCCTGGAGTGAAGATTACTCGGCCCAGTGAACCATTTGAGGTGTTACCCGATGGGAAGGTTCGCAAGGTTGTGATTGCAAAAACGGATGAACTGCTGGTCGAGAACCCAGATGGTAACACCTCCATCCCAATGCGGATTCGAGCCTATGCCGTCGATGCTCCCGAGCAGTTTGTCTCCGTAAAGCCCACCGTCTTCCTGTTCCCTCCAACTGGAGACGTAAAAATGACTGAGCAGCGTTGAACACGAAGGACTACATTCAAGGACAGGCCGACATGACCATAGGTTCGAGCAGCAAAGACACACAAACACTTTCAGCGTGGGATCGCTTTCGCAAAAATGCCTGGGGATGGGGCATTCTGTCCGTTTTTGTAGTATTTGCCGGACTGGTTGGACTAACGATCCGGGTAGCCGTTGTGGACTATCCAGTTGAACTTGATAACCGTCGAGCTGGTCACTACCAGTGGGTGGATGAGAACATCAACGAATTGTTGTGGATGTCGGCAGAGTTTGATCAACGAGGCTATGACGTTGAAGTGTCAGCACCCGCAAAACTGGGTAAAAACCACTGGGAGTTTCGGGTAACTCAGGGTGGAGAATCTGTTCCTGATGCCAAGTTTACTCTACTGGTGACTCGTGAGGCCACCAATGAATATGATCTCGAACTTGCTGAGTTGCCCAAGCTGGATGGTTCTTTCATTGGATCTGTGTCCTTGCAGCAACCCGGAGCTTGGTTACTCCGCATGCAGATCGAAGTGGAAGGCTTGCGAGTCATCCGCACGCATCTCATAGAAGTTCCTGATGAACATGGAGAAATTCCAGAGAGCAAGTACAACTCCCGCGTAAGAATCGCTAAAATGCAACTCGGCACCCTCACTCCTTGAGGTCCAGATGTCGACAATCAGCTGCCCTATCCCCGAACTAAAGCCTAAATCCGGCTCTCCTGCAGCGGCGCCCCTACCCAATTCGAAAAGTACATATTTTCGAGAACACTTTCTCCGCCAGAATTCCAAAGGCCAACCCCAGATCACATTGTTACTGGGAGGCCTGCGGTGTGCGGGCTGTGCTCGCACGGTTGAGCAACTGCTTGAGCGAACAGACGGTGTCGTTCAAGCTGATCTCAACTACAGCACACATCAGGTAAAGCTGGTCTGGGATGAATCCAAAAACTCCTTGGAAGAGATCATCCAATCCATCCGGAAAACCGGTTACGACGCCCAACCTCAACCCCTAGTCCTGCCCAGTCTACACCAAGAAGAGACTCGCACACACCAGCAATTTCCTCGGCTGATGCTTGCCATCTTTGGTGCGATGAATCTGATGTGGATTGCGATCGCCCAATACGCTGGCTATTTCTCAGGCATGGAACAACGCCATGAAGACCTTTTGAATCTGGCAAGTTTTGTTCTGGCAACTCCTGTCCTGTTCTATTCCGGTTCTCTGTTCTTTCAGGGCGCCTGGAGGGATCTAAAGCTGGGTGTACTGGGAATGGATTTCCAAGTCGCGTTAAGCACAACGTTGATCTACCTCTATAGCTGCTACGCTGCCTTAAACCATAGAGGAAACACCTATTTTGAGGCGGTGGCTATGTTCATTGCCTTTCTCTCCATTGGCAAGTATCTGGAACAGTTGGGAACTCGTAAGATCCTTGAGCAAAGTCGTTTTTTTCAAAGGCTGATGCCTCTCTCTGTCCGCAGAATGATTGGGGAACAGCGTGTGGAGTTGCAGCTGGAAGACATTCAGATCGGCATGGTGCTGGAGTTGTTTCCAGGAGAGAAAGTCGCTGTAGATGGCGAGGTTGTAGAAGGCGAGGCAACCGTTGATGAGTCTCACCTCACGGGGGAACCGATGCCCATCTTGAAAAAACAGGGATGCAAGCTGACCAGTGGCAGCATCTGTCAGGATGGGGTCCTGCACTTTCGGGTGACTCATTCCGCCAAGGAGTCTACCCTGGCGCGTATCATTCAGCGTGTGGAAGATTCACTCAGCAGCAAACCCAAGATCAGAATGATCGCCGACCGAATGGCGAAGTATTTCGTGATGACGATTACTCTGGTCGCGACAACAACCTTTTTATGGATCTGGCAGCAAAGCGGTGATTTTGAGCAAGCCTTGATGCAGGCAATGGCGGTCTTGATCATCGCCTGTCCCTGTGCCCTTTCACTAGCGACCCCTATCGCTATCTTGACAGGCTTGGCTTCTGCTACCAAGCACCACATTCTTTTCCGAAGTGGCGCGCAGTTCGAAACCCTCCGCAATATCACCGATGTGGTTCTCGATAAAACGGGTACTATCACCTCCGGGCATCCTGCAGTTACTCAGCTACAGTGGCGAGGAACGTCTTATCCAGAGTTGGCACTTGCGCTTACTTCACATTCCAATCATCCGATTTCCAAGACCATCCAGCAGCATTTAGCAACCGACGGTCTGCAACGGATTCCACTCAACAATTGGAAGGAGATGGCAGGTCGAGGGCTACGAGCGGAATGGGGAAATCAGCTGGTGCTTGGAGGCAACCAACGTTGGCTGGAAGAGAGCGGAGTACTGTTCACTGATGAAGAGCAAAAGGAGTTGGAACAGTGGGCTGAACAAGGAGGATCTTTGTTCTTGCTGGCAATGGAGCAGCGCTGGGTGGGAACGATTCAAATCCAGGATCAGGTGCGCGAAAGTAGTCCGTCCGCTATCCAAGCTCTCCAGCAGTTGGGATTGAAAGTCCACCTGTTGACAGGAGATCATTTGTCAGCTGCCCGCAAAGTGGCAGAGGCCTGTGGAATTGACTCGGCACGGGTTACAGCTTCTGCCAACCCTGAACAGAAACTGGAGCAAATCCAGCAGCTTCAGCAGCAGGGAAGCAAAGTATTGATGGTTGGGGATGGTTTGAACGACGCTCCAGCGCTGGCCCAAGCTGATATTGGCATTGCAATGGGAACCTCCACAGACAAGTCTCTGGAAATTTCTGATCTTGTGCTGTTGGGAAATGATCTGGAGGCCCTGGTGGAAGCCCTGTCGATCTCTCAACGCACCTTTGGGCTAATTCGCCAAAACCTGCTCCTCTCACTGCTTTACAACCTGATGGCACTACCCTTGGCGTTGGCTGGGTTCGTCATTCCGCTCGTGGCAGCACTGTCGATGTCACTATCCTCTTTACTAGTAGTCCTCAATTCACTGCGTTTCAACTGGCGCTTCACTTCTTCCCAATAGACGAATGGATATCTTACCCTTGATGCTCGGTGTTTCACTTTTTTTAGGAGGTGTTGGACTAGCGTCCTTCCTGTGGGGCTGGAAGTTGGGGCTTTTTGATGATCCCGAACGGGTCCGCTACAAGATCCTGCTGGACGATGAGGAAGAAGAGCGGTATCAGCAGATGCTTCGTAAACAAACAGAAGATGAACTCACAACAATGCAATCTCCCAAAGAGGTCTCATGAAACCCGCAATCCTTGTTCCTGTAGACAACACTCCCGTCAGCAAGGAGGTTTTGCGTTTTGCTGACGATTGGGCAGCACGAGTATCAGCTCGCCTCGTAGTCCTGCACTGCCGCTCAGCTGCGATTCAAGACTTGATTGAGCGTGGAGAACTGCAGAATCCAGAGCCAAGTTTTGAGGAGCACCTGCAGGCACTTCAACTCCGTTCCGAAGTTGAGATTGTTCACCTCTTCGCAGATCCAGCAGATGGGATTCTCAAGCTACAAGATGAGTTAGAACCTGAACTGACGATCATGGCGGCACACTCACACACTCTGGCAGGCAGGCTATTTCTGGGCAGCAACACGGACATGGTCCTGCATCAAGGTTCGACCCCCATCTTTGTCTATAAGCAAACTCAACGAGACCCTCAACAGGTTGTTGTTCCGTTGGATCTCAGCTCGATCTCAGAATCACTGCTCCGTAAGGCAGACGAGCTTGCTCTCGCTCGCCAGGGGAAATTGCACCTCCTGCACGTGTTGGACTATCCGGAAATTCATGTTGTCGGGGGTGGAGCTTTCTACGGAGTGGCGATTGATGGTGGATTCCTGCAGGAACGACGCGAACAGCTGTTGGAACATGGACGCAAGAGCCTGGAAGAGCTGGTAGCCCAAGTTGAACTGAAGTCTCCCTATCAGCTGCATCTCGATTTTGGGACACCCTACCTGCAAGCGCTTCAACTCGCTGAGCGAGTCAACGCTGGACTAATGGTGATTGGTGCGCATGATCACACTGCATTAGGACGACTGCTGATGGGCAGCAACACGGACTATCTCGTTCACAATTACGAAGGCTCGCTCTACGTCCACCAGGAACTCCAAAGCTAGTTACTAGCTTTGAAGCAGAACGGGCAGTCTCTAAAAACTCCCTCATCCGGCCTAAGGTCACTCCTTCACCAGTACCGAAAGAATAATTCAAGTTTTCTAGGGCCTGTCATCTAATAAACACTTGACGACAGGCCATTATCTAAAATTTTATTTCTGAACTCAGGCAGTGCTGGGGGCTCCCTACCCACTTCAATCAGCAAGGTTGTACTTTTGTAGGTAGCTTCAAATTGTTGAATGCTGTCATTAGGCTAAATTGGAGACTGGCAAAAGGCATAATTAATTGACATAGCTCGCTATCAGTCGAAATAGCATATTTCAACCAAAGATTTCACTTTCTTTTAAGGGCATCCCAATGAGATCTTTGGGAG
>VMBT01000260.1_pt1 | contig 35598 bp, 30 predicted proteins | sample 4404301 | NCBI WGS metagenome assembly VMBT01 (sample SAMN12238535, study PRJNA552566) | marine metagenome | isolation source: Coastal seawater | place: USA: coastal Georgia, Sapelo Island | collected 2008-08/2009-08
TATGAATACGACGAACGATATTTTGTAGACGCGGTAAGAGTGGGCATCTCGACCACCTACTTTCCAGGCGAATCCACCGCCAAATTCGAGGTGAGTAAAGATTTCCCCTCTCTCCATGCCGACAGTCAGCAAGCACGAGACATCTCGCGCTTTCGTTGGTTTTCTGATGATTGGCTTGCCCTCGACCCGCAGGACAACTCAGTCATCGTTGACATGCGCTATTCGCAGCTACCCAATGCCATTAAGGGTTTGTGGGGTATACGCATCAGGACGGATCAATCACCTGAGACCCATATCGAATGGGTCACCCAACGCGAGACCAACGCAGCTGAAGTCAACGCCTTGTGGCAACAGATCAAGGGTGTGGGGGCAAAACCACTGCCCGTCGCGGAATGACGGTGGGCGTTGCGCGCGGTACACACAGACCGCTAGATCATGCTCCCCTCTGACCCCCCAGGACTCTGATACAGTTGAGGGCTCTCAGACGATATTGGAATGAAAGGACTCTCCTATGCGCGGAAAATTCAACAACATCGTAGAAACAGTGGGCGATACGCCCATCGTCAGAATCAACCAACTCGCGCCCGGCCACGTGACGATGTGGGCCAAAATCGAAGCATTTAATCCGCTGGGTTCGGTCAAGGACCGACTCGCCATGGGCATCATCGAGGCAGCCGAGCAATCAGGGGAGCTCAAACCCGGCCAGACGGTGATTGAAGCCACGTCGGGTAACACCGGCATTGGCCTGGCTATGGTCTGTGCGGCCAAGGGCTACCCCTTTGTATCGGTAATGGTAGAAACCTTTTCGGTTGAGCGACGCAAGCTCATGCGCTTTCTGGGCGCCAAGGTGATACTCACACCAAAAGAAGCCAAAGGCATGGGCATGGTCGCCAAAGCGCGCGAGTTGGCAGAGGCGAATGGCTGGTTTATGGCACGCCAATTCGAAAACCCTGCCAATGCCGACGTGCACGAGCGCACCACCGCGCGAGAGATCATGGATGCCTTTGAGGGCGAGCGGTTAGATTACTTTGTCTCGGGCTACGGAACGGGTGGCACCATCACCGGCGTTGCGCGGGTGCTCCGGGCCGAACGCCCTGATACCAAGATCGTGACCACTGAACCCGACGGCGCAGCACTCCTCTCAGATGGACGCGCGCAGGAGCGCAATGCGGATGGTTCTGCGAGCGGCAGTCACCCCGCCTGGGCGCCCCATATGATTCAGGGCTGGACCCCCGACTTCATTCCGCTGGTCGCGCAGGAGTCGATCGACAAAGGCTATATCGACGAGGTCATTCCCGTGTCTGCCGACGTCTCTTTCGCTACGGCTCAGGCGCTGGCACAAAAAGAGGGCATCTTCTGCGGCATTTCCTGTGGCGCCACTTTTGCAGCCGCGCTCAACGTCGCGGAGCGGGCACCCGAGGGATCAGTCATTCTGTGCACCCTGCCCGACACCGGAGAGCGCTACCTCTCGACGCCACTCTTTGCAGACATTGAAGCCGAGATGACCGAAGAGGAGTGGGCCATGGCAGCATCAACACCTACAGCCGTACTGGCGCGACCGTCATGAACCCCGAACCTATCCTGCTCGACCCGGATCCGCTGGCGCCCTATCGGATCTCGCCAGGCTTTAAAGTCAATGGCATGTTGTATCTTTCTGGCCATGCCGCCATCAGTGAGTCCGGCGAACTGGTGGGTGTCGGCGACTTCGACGCTCAGGCAAAAGCCACGTTTGAATCCCTGCAGCGGACGTTGCAAGCGGGAGATTCAGACCTTTCAAAGGTCATCAAAGTCACCATTTACCTTACTGACATGTCGCACTTTGAAAAGATTGTGGCGCTGAGAGGGGAGTGGTTTTCGGAGCCCTACCCGGCCGACACCATTGTCGAGGTCAAGGCGCTGGCACTGCCCGAACTGATGATCGAGATCGAAGCCATTGCTGTAGAAAGTTGATCCGGTATTCGTCATTGGCGTATTCAAAAGCTCTACGGCAAAGGGATTACGCACCATGCAACGAACGCGAAAACTTACAATCATTGGCGCTCAGCTTTGGGTGTTTTTATCGACCTTGGTTGCGGGCATGAGCGCGAACGCCATAGAAGAACCCGCTTTCGAGGTCCGCCAGCGCTGGGACGAGGAGCAAATTGAAATCCGGGAATACGCGCCACGCGTCATGGCTGTGACCGAGATGGCCGAACGCGAGAACGACGGTTTCAGGGTGCTTGCTGGCTATATATTCGGTGGCAACGCGCGGGAGCAGGAAATCGCAATGACTGCCCCAGTGCAGCAAACCATGAGCGGCCCCGCTGAAATGGCGTTCATGATGCCCGCCGAGTACGCTTTTGATGAGTTGCCCGAACCCAACGACGCGCGCGTCGCCTTCAGACAGGCGCCCGCCTATACCGCTGCTGTTATTCGCTTTAGCGGTTGGGCTAACACCGAGAAAGCTGACGCAAATTGGCAAAAGCTGAGGAGCTTTCTCATTAGAGAGGGTATCGAGATCGTAGGGGAACCCACATTGAACCAATACAATCCGCCGTGGACATTGGGTTTTCTCCGCCGCAATGAAATTATTGTTCCGGTGAAGCGCGATCGATCGGAAGAGGAGAGCTCGGCAGCCGAGCTCTCCTAGACCACGGCATCAGTCCGCCGCGAACACCTGCTTACAATCCTCAAAGGTATCCAGCTCGACTGACTCTATAAACGATTGCATTTCCCCCATCACTGCGCGGTCGTGCTGACCGCTCAAGACATATTGCGCCAGCGCGCCACCAATCTCTGGCTCTACGGCAAAGATGCGAATATCAATGAGGCCCGCTTTGGTTTTTCCTGCACCCATGGGCATGAAAATGCCAATTTCCACAGGATGCCCGGCATCTTGCATGGACTTCTCTAGCGCGGTAGCCGCCTTAATAAAGCCGGGCACGTCATTGATCACCATTTGAAAACGCCGCTCCCAGCCCGAGGGCTTGGTGAAAGGCTTTAAGATCGCATAGAACTCCGAGGAGACATTCTCCCGCAAAGCATCCAACTCAGGATTAGCTGGAGCTTGCGAGTACATTCGAGCCGCTTTGAACGCCGCAGCCGCGTTGGGGAAAATAGTCCAGGCGAAAGCCTGATTCGGGTAGCGGTGTCCGCTGACGGTGAGGCAGGTCCCTCCCATCTGTGCCCCCAGTGAGGACATAATTTGAGGGTTATCCGCCAGATACTGGGTGTAACCCTGTGGATCCATTGTTTTGACATTGATCACTGAAACGACGGGCACATCCTGCGATAAGGCAGTCGCTGCGCTAACCGCCGCTATCATGCCCACAGTGGCTTTAAAAATAGCTTTCATTCTCATTTTTCCCCTTTTTTAACGACTGATTTTTTTCAAAACATCTACGGCGCGGCATTGGCCTCTGACCAAACAGCAACGCTCACCTACACACTCGCAGATTTAGTGTCCATTTTCTATTTATACTGGTGCTCATTCCGCTGCTCATTAAAGAAAACCACCATGACTGAAGACCCCGCACCAGAAATCGATTTATTGGACACCGCCCACATAGAGTGCCCGTACAAAATTTACGAGCACCTTCACAAGCAGGGCGGGATTGGTGTCGACCCGAACATCGGCACAGTGGTGGCGGGATACGACGTGCTGGCAGCGGTTGCAAAAAATACCCAGGTCTACTCATCGAGCATCACCGAAGATGGGCGCGGGCCACGGCACATGGGCATCAATCCAGAGCCGGTGCAAGACGACGTCGAGGAGATCCTTTCCACGGCTCACCCTATCGTCAATGCGCTTTTTACCGCCGACCCCCCAGAGCACACGCGTCATCGCAAATTGATCAGTAAAGCACTGAGTCCGCGCAGCGTCCGCGCGCTGGAGCCACAAATTCGCGAGATTACAACGACGCTCATCGACGCATTCATTGGCCGAGGTAGTGTCGATTTCATTCCGGAATTTGCGGTGCCGCTGCCGGTTACTGTTATCGCCGACATTCTCGGTGTTGACCGGAAAGACATCTGGACGTTTAAAGAATGGGGCGACCTGATGATATCGGGCAACATCGACATGCTCAGTCACGAGCGGCGCCGCGAAGTAGCCCACGCCGTGGTGGAACTCCATGAGTATTTTGTTCCGAGAATTGAGGAACGTCGGCGCAAGCCCACCGACGACCTGCTCAGCATCATGGTGAATACGGAAGTCGACGGAGAACCCCCTCTTACAACCGAGGAACTCCTACCAATCATCGATCAAATTTTACTGGCGGGTCATGAAACGACGACCAACCTGATTGGCAATGCGATGTTAGTGCTTCTGAATGACCACGCGCTGATGGCGCGATTACGCGCCAATCCTGCTGATATTCCCGCGATGGTCGAAGAGGCGCTTCGCTGGGATCCGCCGATTCAGTGTACCTACCGACGTACGACGCGGGACGACGACCTCGAGGGTGTGCCCGTAGAGCGGGGCAGTATGGTGATCCCCATGTGGGCAGGCGCCAACTGGGATCCAGCGGTATTCCCCAACCCAGAGCGATTCGACATCGATCGTCCCATGACCAAACCCCATATGGGATTTGGCTTTGGCCCGCATTTTTGTGCGGGGGCCGAGCTGGCACGCATCGAGGCGCGGGTGGCCTTTGAGGAACTATTCACTCGTCTTGGCAATATCACACTCGACGAGGCATCCAGTGATCTCACCCACCTACCCAGCTTCGCCTCTCACGGGTACCGAAAAATTGGGCTTCGATTTGAAGCCCTGTGACCCAGCCATTAGCTGGCCGCGATGATCTGCGCCCGGTGTGACACTTTCTCAGCGTGATCTGCAATCTCACCAATATTCGACAGTAGCTCGTACAGGAAAATGGCATCGATCGGGGAAATCTCCTCCTCGTGTTTGCGCAATTTCGCCCTCAGCTTGGACTGCAGCTCGTCGGAGCGACGCTCAATCTTCTCAACCAGCATGCACTTGGTCACAATCGCTTTGGCCTGACGCGCCCCAAAAGCGGTTCTGGACAACTCGCGCGTCGCAGAAACGACCTCTACCGCCTTTTCGGCCGCCTCAGTGACGGTCGCAATAAACTTAAAGAGTGATTTCTCTAATTTCTCTGGAAAGGCCAGCTCCCGACCCAAAGACAAACCCGCAATATCCTTGGTCTCATTGGCCATTTTATCTTGCATGCGAACGAGCTCGAGAAGATCGGGCCGCGATACCGACATCCACAGCCCTCTGGGTAGATTGCGGCGCACGTCCATTTTAATTTCATCTGCAATACCCTCGAGACGGGCTATCTCGAGCTGCAGCTTCTCTGCTTTTCCCCAATGACCCCCTTGAGCCGCCTCGAAGTACGGGCCAAGTCGCATGACGCAATCCAGACAAGCGGCGGCGTGCCGCTCCATGATCGCTAGCGGCGAACTACTGAGCACCTCAGATAAAGCGGGTTTAACTGCCATTGCTTATTTCCTTTCAGCTGTTAGTTGAAAACCGGATGTCGATCGATTAGCGATCACCCCATTATCCGGCATGACTCACCCGCTGTTAGCCAAATATGGCCGACAGCACATAGAAAAATATCACCGCTAACCCTGCGCCGGCGGGGAGTGTCACAACCCATGAGGTAATGATCGCACCCACCGTTGGCAAATGCAGGGCTTCAACACCGCGAGCCAGACCGACTCCCAGCACGGCGCCCACCAGCGTATGGGTTGTCGATATCGGCAATCCAGTTGCCGATGCCAACACGACGGTAGAAGCCGCCGCCAGTTCTGCAGCAAATCCGCGACTTGGCGTCAGCTCAGTGATTTTTCTACCAATAGTTTGAATCACCCGCCACCCGTAGGTCGCCAACCCGACAACAATACCGGCAGCACCAATGCCCAACACCCACCAGGGCATGACCGACTTCGCACCAATCACCCCGCCCGACTGCACCGTGCTGACCACGGCTGCCAGGGGGCCCACAGCATTGGCCACGTCGTTTGACCCGTGGGCAAAGGCCATGCCACAGGCTGTAAAAATCATCAGAATGCCGAAAACTTTCTCAACGTTGTCGACACTGTTGATATCGCCATCAACTTTAATACGCCGCAATGCGATGGAGCCGATAAACGCGACGACCAGGCCAACGGCCGCCGACAACACCATCGCGTTGGTGAACTTGGAACCCATGCCGAGATCGAAATCCACACCGATGTGCTTGAGACCTTTCAGCAGCGTGACCATGCTGATCATGAAGCCCACCATCCACATGTAGAGGGGAACATACTGCCGGGCGCGATCAAATGTATTTTCGTGGTCAAGAATGAGGCGCTTCACAGAGATAAAGAGCGCAAAAGACATCGACCCCGCCAGCAACGGCGATACGACCCAACTCGCAGCGATAGTGCCAACCTTTCCCCAAGCAACCGCTTCGACAGAAATACCCACTGCCGCGAACCCGACAATGGCACCGACAATGGAGTGGGTCGTCGATACCGGCCATCCCCGCATACTCGCAATCAGAAGCCAGGTGGCGGCCGCGAGCAACGCAGACAGCATGCCGAACACCAATAGCTCGGGAGAGTTCGCCAACACCGCGGGATCGATAATGCCCTTGCGGATAGTCGAAGTCACCTCGCCACCCGCCAGATAAGCGCCTGCGAATTCAAATATCGCCGCGACCAGAATCGCTTGTTTCAGAGTCAGGGCTCTGGAACCCACCGAGGTTCCCATCGCGTTAGCGACATCGTTTGCGCCAATGCCCCAAGCCATAAAGAGACCAAAAACACAGGCAAGGGCGAGCAAAATAAAGCCGTGTGACGCTAGAATTTCCATGGGAGAAGCCCTCTGTTACCGTTTTTCCAACTTACCGGATAATTGTGACAATCATATGAATAGCGCGCAGTCGACGGATTCACAGGACAAACTGACAGCCCCGCTCTCGGGTCCAGCGTCAAAATGACACGTCCCACTGAATTCTGAAGCGATTGTCAGAGTAGTTCGATCCCAACAACGCGTCGTCCAACGTCAGGTGCGAAAAATCCACCGTGATCTTGTTGCTGTGCCCCGAAAAGAACCAGTTGGCGCCCAGCGTGAATTCCTCTCGCTCGTTGTAGAGTGAGCGCTCCGACTTGTTGGGTTCGCTGACGTAGGCGTAACGCGCTGCGAGCTCCAAGGGCGCCGGGAATCCTTTGATCAAGTTGTGGAAGAAATAACCTGACTGCACATAAAAACCGGTCAGATCACTCTCAGTGCCCATGACGCGATCTGTTACAAACTTGCGATGCCATTCCTGCTGTATCGAGAGGCCGCGGTACTTAAACGCAAACTCTTGTACCGCTTGTTCGATCTTGAACTGATCTTCAGCGGCAAAAATGGGCTTGGTAAAGCCGTCTAAGTTACCGCAACCTGAAGAGGACCATCTGGTACAGGGACCTGTGTTAGTAAAGCCCGCAATTGCAAACGAACCCGTGGGCTTGTCCGTGTACTCGACATCGGTTTGCTTCCATGCAAGGTCTCGACCCAGAAAATTCCATTGCAGGCGCCCCATGTAAAGGTGATCTGTGGAGTTGTTTTTCACGCCACGACCCTCGCCGTTAAAAATGCCCGCGTAGTAGCGCATGTCGGCCATGGTGCCCTCAAACAGCCTTCCCCTGAGCTGAACCCCCACCTGTCTGTCTACTGTAAAAATGCGGTTCACAATCGAACGTTCCACAAACTGCTGCCGGCCTGACGAGTCCACACGCTCGCGGTTCAAGTCCACCTTCCATTGCCCCATGCGAATGCCACCCCAGTCCCACTTGGCGAGATCAACTCGCCAATCGATCACTCTGGCACCAGATGAAACTGCATCGGCATCAACATCACGTGCCGGCTGAAGGTCCACCTCAAAGTAGTATTTGATCCAGGGTTGAAAGCCATGCCCGCCAATCTTCATCCGCAGCCGACGTTGCTCAAAGCTGGAACCACTGGAGTCCTCATAATTTGCCATTTGCCGGGGATCAGACCCGTAGGGATTGCTATAACGCATCTGCGCTCGCCACTGGAGGTTGGTCTGCCAGTTGCCATCTCTTGTTTCGAATCGAAACCCCTTCGAACCGTAACTGGCCACTATCGGCGACTCAGCGACGACGGCGCTAGCAACCGCTTCATCTATGGCGCGCTGAACGTTTTCATCGAGCGCGACCGAAGACGAGAGTTCCTCCTCCCGCACTGTCACGGTCGACGACGCGTCCGGGGTAGGCGCTAAGGTGACACTCGAGAGTACCTCCGCGGTGGTCACTTCTTCCTGCTGCACAAGCTGTTCATACTGCGCCTCAGTAATCAGTCCGTTCCCGTAGAGAATATCCAGTAGCGCCTTGTCGGTCGCCAAGGCGGTGGTGGCTACCGCACTACAGATCGCTCCTAGTGGTAGCGAGTAACGCAAACGTGAGACCAAGTGACGCATGGTGACAACTCCGATTGATTTCTGGACGACACATTTCAATGCGGTGATGATTATGTGGCGCGAAGGTGTCAGTTTCGTGACGCGGTCTTTGCATTTCTGTGACAGAAATATTGCAGTTTTATGACAGCTCCTTAGGGCGCTGTTCTGCACAACACAGGTATGACGGTGCGAAACTGGATTATGCTGATGGCCCGGCGATGGTGTGATCTGGAAATATGACGACAACCCCTACTACCCCAACACGGGCTCTGAGGCCCGGGATCTTGATCATTGGCGCCTTGATGCTTGTTCTTTTATCGCGCGCTGTCTCATTTATCGCTGATGCGGGCGCCATTGGCGCCGGGTATGCGGCAAAACAACTGTGCTCGGGGCTCTTTGTGGCACGACTGCCCGAGCGCTTTGTGATGGATAACGACGTGCTCCCGAGACTCGCTACCGTGGGCCCAATGGCGAGGCTATTGGATTACGCGGTGGACCCCATACAGCATCGCATTTCTGCGAGCCTGTTGGGTCAACGGGTAATCGCGCAGTTTGAGCCCGGCTTTGGCTGCACGTTGTTCGATGAAGAAAGCGAACAGCAACAACCTACGACGCACTCCCCCTTGGATTCACCCCCAGAGAAATCGCGCGTACTCCTGACGTCCATACCGCCGCGGCCCGCGGCAACGCAAGATCGAACTCCACCTTTGATACGGTCGAGCGATGTCACACCAAAAATCGATGCTGCGCTTGATGCGGCGTTTGCCGAACCTTTCGAGGGGGGGAGAAATACCCTGGCGGTGGTGGTGATGCATCAAGGGAAACTGGTCGCTGAGCGCTATCAAGCACCCGTCACAGATATGACGCCTATGCAGGGCTGGTCGATGAATAAAAGTCTGATGGCGACTTTTATCGGGCGCCAAATCGACAGTGGGCGGATGAGTCTGGATGACTCTGTGTCAGAGGCTCTGCGTCAGACCGGTTTTAGCGACAAAAATCTTGATCGCATTGACCACCAGTTATCTCTCAGGCATCTGCTTTCCATGTCGAGCGGTCTCGATTTTTCCGAGCGCTACTTTCCGGGTGACGATGTCACGGCAATGCTCTATCGACATGCCGCGATGGGGTATTCGGCACCCCTGAAAGGTCACCTCTACCAACCCGGCGAGCAATTTTCGTACTCGAGTGGCGACATCAATACCGCTTCTCTCATGTGGCACCAGTCACTTCAGGGGCAGCGCTATACCGACTGGTTGTCAGACACCTTTGTTGCCCCGTTGGGTTTCCAGGAGATTGTGTTGGAGCCGGATGCCAGTGGCGTCCAGGTGGGCTCCAGCTATGCGTACCTGACGGCGCGCGATTGGGCGCTGATGGGACAGCTCTGGCTCGATGCATGGCACGGCCGTAGCGGCCTCATCAGTCAGACCTGGCAAAAACTCGCGGTCACACCGGGCACCGCCAATCAAGGCGAAATTTATGGGCTCGGATTTTGGCTCAATACTCAGCAGCGGCGCTTTCCCGACGCACCCGAGAGCACTTTTCATGCCGGAGGCAACTCCGGTCAATTTGTGGTTGTGATTCCGGAGCGGGAACTGGTGATAGTGCGTCTTGGACTCACCTTGGATGAGTCGCAAGCAAAAATGAACGAGTTACTCGGCGCAATACTCTCAATTTTTTAGCGCGCCAAACCCCGCCAGCGCCTCAAACTCACCTGCGGCCTCGGTGCAATCGCAGCGGGGTTCCTTGAATAACCGCGTCAATTCGCTCATGCCCGTTGCGCGGCATGGGTTTAGTCAGGGCAATGCCAGAGATACCCGCGCTTTTCTGCATCAAAAGAGCAGTGACGTTCGCTGCGCGTGAATAGAATCATTTCATGTCGGAGCAAATCAAACAGCGCCGCTGTCACCTTGTGCACTTTTTGCCGCGAATGATGTGCCGTAACTTTAAAGTTCATTTTGCCAACCTCAGTCGAAACATCATGTGTGACAACCATCTCCCATCCAGTCAGTGGCTGTTAGTCAGATTAAAGATAGTCCTCGTCTTACTCGCCCTCACACCCTCCATCACCACGGCGCAAACTGGCTCGGGCTGGTCTAATCAGGGCTTGCTGTACCTTCTCGGACCCACGCTCGATGGCGCTACGGGCGTCGGCGACCTGGAAACCGAGGTCGATCTGGGGATGAGCGACGTCTTTGATGCTATCGACAAAGGGTTTCTGGGGATGTATCGCGGTGAAGGCGAGCGCTGGGGCATGCTGGTCGATGTGGTTTACATGGATCTAAAAATGGACGCTGAGGGGTCACGTGGGGTGTTATCCGGAGAACTGGAGCTGGAACAAACTCTGGCTATTGCCTCCGCCACCTGGCGCCTCAACGATTCTCTGCGATTGATGGGTGGCGCGATGTACGCTGATTTATCGACGGATATCGCGCTGACGGGTCCGCAGACTACCCGCATGGCCAGTATCGGCGAGGACTGGGTAGATCCCTTGGTTGGCGTATTGTTTGAGACGCCAGTGGGCGCAGGATGGGAGTTTGCGGGTTCGGCCCAAATCGGCGGCTTTGGCGTTGGCTCAGATCTGGTGGTGATACTGAGTGGCGCCATGTTTTATCGCTTCAATGACTGGTCGAGCCTGTCCTTGGGCTACCGTTATTTAGACTTCGATTATGAAGACGGCGACGGCGCCGATCGATTTACCTTCGATATGAAGCAACACGGCCCCCTTATTGGTTTTCGCTTTGACTTCTGATCCCGAACCGCTCTCTAAAGAAGATTCGGATAGCCCTAACCAAAAAGGCAATTCACCGATGCAACGACAACGGCTGCAAGAAAGACAAATGCCAATATAAACACGATGACCTGCCGCGGCATTACACCCCTCCTCGCCAGTTATCGGGGCGATGGGTCGCTAAGGCAGTAAGCGCGCACCACGCTGCGCCATTGGTCCGGATGATCACGGTATATCATGTGTAGAGTGATTCGACGCAGACACCCCCATCCTCAAGCGCCCACAGCACCAACCCCCAAACGCGCCTGCTATCGCCTGAGTCAGCAGGCCAAACCAGGATCTCGTTGCAGCGAAGACATCGACATCCAACACCGCGCCCAGCAGCGGGTGTAGCGCGAGGATACAAAGGCCGCCTACCAGCGCATAGTGGTAGGGTCCGCGCGCGCTATGCATACGGGCCATGATGACGTCGTAAAGCCCCCACACCACCACGAGCACAAGCGCCATCACCGGCAGCAAAGTGGCACTGAGACCCAACAAATCATCCAAGGTTGCGTCGACTCTGGCCGCCCAGCTCACTTCCAGCCCCATCGACTGTACCGATGCCAAAACGACCTGGGTGCCCAGCATCGAACCCAGCAAAAACGCGGCCACTATGCCCACCGCGTAGCCTATGATGATTCTGAGCATATGCTTCTCCAAGTTTTGTCGAGGGTTCATTCTGACATCACTGGCAGTGGTCAGGATCCACCCATGCTACGCTCGCGTAATCTCTTTGGCTCAAAGGAAAGTGGCGGCACCATGCGACATTCGATAATAGGGACCCTGCAAATGCTGGCGGTGTTGGCAGGGAGTATTCTCACCTTTGCGGTACATGGCTATGAGGTGAACCAGCTAGCGTCGGGACTGGATAAGCCCTGGTCTATCGCTGCCATAGACGGGGGCCGTTTTCTCGTCACCGAGAAAAGTGGGCAACTGATCCTGTTGGGGGCTGACGGCGATCTGACCCGAATCACGGGCACACCCGATGTGTATTTCGCCAATCAAGGTGGCTTGCTTGAAGTGCTCCCTGATCCACTCTTCAGCCAGAATCACACCCTTTATCTGAGCTTTGCCGGTGGTAGTAAGGAAGCCAACCGCACCAGCGTCATCCGCGGCATTCTGGAAGGTAGCCAACTGACTCAGGTAATGACACTGCTCGAGGTCTCGCCAGACAAGCAAGGGCCGGCGCATTACGGCGGCAAGATGGCTTTTTTGCCCGATGGGACTCTGCTGATCAGCGTCGGCGAAGGCTTTAACTATCGGGAGCAAGCTCAGAACATCGAATCAGAATTGGGCAAATTGCTGCGGATTAATGCCGATGGCTCCGCGCCCGTCGACAACCCCTTCCCGGACACGGCGCCGCGCGTTTTCAGTTATGGTCACCGTAACCCCCAGGGCTTGGTTTATGACCCTGCGACAAACCGCATCCTTATGCTCGAGCACGGCCCAAAAGGGGGGGACGAACTTAATCAAATCGAGGCAGGAAAAAATTACGGTTGGCCGGCGATCACCTATGGCGTGGACTATAGCGGCGCGGTGATATCACCCTTCACCAAAGCGGCGGGGATGGAGCAGCCCTTGATCTACTGGGTGCCGAGTATCGGCCCATCGGGCTTGGCCATTTACCGCGGAGATCAGTTCCCAGAGTGGGAAGGTGATCTTCTGCTCGGTTCCTTGATCGATACAGAGATGCGCCGACTTAAGCTCGAGGGCGATGCTATTACTCTCGACGAGGCAATTTTCCCTGAGATTTCGGGCCGGGTGAGAGACGTTCGTGTCCTCAGCGACGGCAGCATCGTTACTGTTACTGATGAGGGGGATGTTTTTCACATCACCAATACTCCCTAGAAACACTATGCTCAGTCACTGCGAGCGGCAAAGCACTGACCCCTCGAATCTCATTCGAGGCAACTAATTTCAACGCCGTGCTATCCAATCCCGTCGCTCGTGGTGCCGCTTGAACTCATCTGACGGCGGAGTGTCAGTGATCTACTGAGCAGTACCCCCGCCCTATTCCCATACGGACAATACCGACTCCTCAAAAATTCTGACGCAATCTGTCAATCGCTTGGCGGATCAGAACATCGGCCAAGCCCCTTCTTCTCGCGAAAATTATCTCAGCGGGCACTACCGGAGCGCCCATCACTGTCATGAACTGAGATCACGAGGAGATCCACCATGAATAAGAACATACGAGGCTTTAAATTACAGCCGCTCGCCATCGCCGCGGGCTTAGTAGCATCTGGCATCGCCGTCGAATCAGCCGCCCACGGCTATGTCTCGGAGCCCGCCGGGCGCCCACTGCTGTGCAAGCTGGGTGACAACACCGGGTGCGGTGCTGTGCAGTGGGAGCCACAGTCTGTTGAGGGTCCCGACGGGGCGCCACGATTCCCAGTAGGAGGTCCCACAGATGGCACCATTGCTGCAGCGGGCTCTCCCTCCTGGTCAGAATTAAACGCGCAATCGCCGTCACGATGGTTCAAGCACGAATTCGCGGCGGGTTATCAAACCTTCGAGTGGACCTTTACTGCAAATCATGTCTCCAAAGATTGGCGTTATTTCATCACCAAGGCCGACTGGAACCCTGCGGCGCCCCTGAGTCGAGATGCCTTTGAGCTCTCACCATTTTGTGAGTACGACGGCGGTATGGAACGGCCTCCCATGGTCATTCAACACAATTGCTATGTGCCGGAACGCGAGGGCTATCACGTGATCATGGCAGTGTGGGATGTTGGCGATACCGCAGCCTCTTTCTACAACGCCATTGACGTCAATTTTGCGGGCGACAATGTCATTACCACCCCCGAGCCCGAGGTTGACGCCTTCGCGGAAGTCGGACTCATCTCAGGTGCGATCGCACTGCAGGCTGGCGACACCATCTTGACACGGGTCTATGACAAAGACGGCGAGATACCCTCCCTGTCAGTCTCTTATGAAGCGGATGGATATACCTCTGGTGGCGCCGCAGCGCTGGCACTCGCACACGCTATCAATGATGCAGCTGTCGGATACTCCGCCGGTCAGCGCGATGGCGACATGTTCATCCCCGTTGCGGGTCAGAACAAAATTTACTCGGATACGGGCATCACGAACGTCGAGACACGTGTCGATTATGCACCGGAACCCGAGTTTGTGTATGCCGCAACGCTGGTTGCCGATGATCGAGTGGAAATCAATGACATGGGCATGACTGACGTGAACTTTACTGTCTCGGTCAATGCAAACTCGATGGTCACCGCCACACTGTATAACGATCTTGGCGACACCATCATCGGCGACGAGTGGTCTGTAGGTGGTGAAGCTAATCTCAAGCTGCATGTCCACGAGGCAGTCGCAGGTGAGCTCACTTTGGTCGTGATCGCGAATTCGATCGACACCAACGGCACCGAGCAGCTGACGACCGCCGTCATGGTCGAGGACAACCACGAGCCCATGGAACCCAACACGGACGGCCAAGACCATTCTGGTATGGGCCATGATCATATGGGATCAGCTACCTGCGATATGACAGATCCCATGGCGGGTATGCACCCCACATACTCTGACGCGACGACTTACACCGGCGGAGAGAAGGTGTCCTATCAGGGCCTTGTTTACCAGGCCAAGTGGTGGACTCGCGGCAACGCACCTGATCGTACTGACGCCTTTGAACTCATCTCAGACGTGGTGCTCGAGTACAACGACAGTACGGTCTATCAGGGTGGCGATCGCGCGCGCTATCAAGGCAAGCTCTACGAAGCCAAATGGTGGACCCGCGGCACCGCACCCAGCGACCGAGACCCCTGGACACTGGTTGGAGACGTTAACTGCTAGTGACACTGTGGTGCATTAATGAAAAGGGGCCAACGGCCCCTTTTTTTTGGCCCCGCCCGGTTAAGCACTTTTCTAATTCATCTCGCAAACACTCGTTTTGCACCGTGCCCCTTCCATGACAAACCCCCTTAGCTGTCGCCCACGGTGCATATGCGGTCTGGCGGCCCGTTTCCCGACGGGTTTTCCGTGGGCACCTGCTGGCATATGATCATGCCAAGCGAAATAACGCAGATGCTGGCTCACCGGCGCGACGCGTTACCGCCACCAAAGGAGCCACCATGGCATCGGAACACACGATCCTCGCCAGCGATCTAAGGGTGATTGAGCGCTTCGTTGCGAGCCAAGGTGACGACATCGGGTCGCTATTACAGGTCGCCCAAATTTCCCCCGACCTGCTTAAACAACCGCGGGAGCGCATCCCGTCGCTGCGCGTAGGTGCCCTCCTTGCCGAACTGGCGCGAAAGTATCCCGAGCGCGAGCTGGGATTGGACCTGGCCACCTGCCACAGAATTACCGACACCCACGTGCTCGGCATTACTGCGATTTCATCCGAAACCACACTGGCTGCGCTGCGGCGCCTGAGTCAGTACCAGGCGCTAGTCTCGACGCAACAGCCGCTACAACTGCTTGAGCAAAGCGATTCTGTCACCGTGACCAAATCGACGGTCCAAGCGGAACCGGCGGAGCACATCATTCAGAGTTTTTTGTTCGCCGTGCTGTTAACGGCGGTCAGAGAAATCTCCGGCTTCGCCGGGGATATCGTTAGCGTTTCCTTCACCGGAAAACCCATGGGAAGTGAGGCGAAGTATCGAAAAATTTTTGGTCCACGAGTGGCCTTTTCGGCCAAGAGTGCCGCGATGGTCCTCCCCCGGGCCGCACTGGAACAACCCATATCCACGAGCAACGTGGATATCCTGACGCGCAACGAGCCCATGCTGGCATCGCTGGTACGCTCGGTCCGGGAAAACAGCCTACCTGCAGCCGTGAAGATGGCGATTCTCGATCGATTACCCGATGAGACACTGACCGAGGAGGCTGCGGCAGCGGCACACAACATGAGCCTGCGTACTTTCCAGAGGAGACTGGAGAGCGAGGGGACGCGATTCCGCGTGCTGCTCGACCAAACCCGCACCCAGTTGGCAGAGAGTCTATTGGCAGACGCCACCAATACGCTCGCCGAGGTGGGGTTTTACTGCGGATTTAGCGAACAGGCCTCATTTTCGCGCGCCTTCAAGCGCTGGACCGGTAAAACGCCCTCAGCGTACCGGGCGATACTGCTGGACGACGCGGTCTGACCCACCGCGTGACAGTCGAATAGACGGGATCTTATTCCCTGAGCGGCCGAGCCATGGCCCTGACTTTAACGTCGCTGCGGGATTTCGGATTCAAGCCCCTGCAATAATCGCTATCGCCTGATCCACCGCCGCAGCCTCGGTATTAAAGCTCGTAACAAATCGGGTCATGTCAGGTCGAGCCGGCCAATCATAAAACTCCAGCCCCGCCTGCCTTAATCCATCCCGTAATTGCTCGGGGATTACCGGAAAGATCTCATTGGCATCCACAGCCCAGGGCAGATCAATACTGTCGTGGTCGCCAAAGGCCTCGGCAAGCCGTTGCGCCATCGCATTGGCGTGACGTGCGTTGTCCAGCCATAAATCGCCTTCCAACAGCGCCAGCCATTGAGCCGCCAGGAACCGGTGTTTGGACCAGAGGTGTCCCGCTCTCTTGCGGCGATAAGCAAACTCTTCTGCCAGCGCATGATCGAAAATGACTACCGCCTCCGCGGCGATACCGCCGTCTTTTGTTAATCCAAAGCTGAGGCAATCGACACCTGATTGCCAAGTCAGTGCTGCCGGAGTCGCGCCGCTGGAAACCACAGCGTTGGCAAACCGAGCGCCATCCATGTGAAGGCGCAAGCCGAAGGTATCAGCGAGATCGCGGTAAGGCGCGATTTCGTGGGCGCTATAGACAGTGCCGGATTCAGTAACGTTCGACAAACTGATGACCGCGGGTTTGGCATTATGTACACCATGCACCGTGGCAATCTCCATATGCGCTCGCATGGTATTCACATCGGGCTTGCCCGCGAGCCCCGACACGCCCACCAAACGCGCGCCACCGGTATAAAACTCTACCGCCGTGTTCTCGTCGTTACAGATGTGCGCGCCGTCATGACAATAAATAGCGCCCCAGGGGGGAGACAACGCGCTCAAGGCGAGCGCGTTGGCGGCAGTGCCCGTTGAAACAAAAAAAACCGCGCAGTCGGTCTCGAAAACCCGCTGCACCGCCGACTCCGCCTCGGCAGTCCACTGATCCTCGCCATAGCCCGCCGCGCTACCGCGCGAAAGCGATTGCAGTCGCTCCAGCACGCTTGGGTGCACGCCCGCCTGATTGTCTGAGATGAAACTCATATCACCCACTGTCAAAATCCTTTGCTCGCGATGTTTGTTTAGATTATGACACTCCTCGCGAACTCACTCGAAAAGCGTTTTGGGGAACGGCATGTCCCGATACACTACTGTTCCCCAGCAATACCAGATAACGAGCGCTTCGCGTTATCGGACTTCTATCATGCGGAGAGTAATGCCTGCCCTGCGATACTTTTTTGTGGCGTCACTGGTTTTGGTGCTCGCCCTGACGGCGGCGGTAGTCAGCCTCAATTTAGGCGCCTCGCGACCGCTTTACGAGTGGATTGCCCGCACCGCGTTAAATCGAGATGTCCAGATAGCGGGCCCGATCAGCCTTCGCATTGGCTCCGTCACGACGCTGTCGCTCAACAACATCACCGTTGCTGGGACCAGCGAGGGCACACCGGCATTTGCCACAATAGGCGCGCTAGTTGCACAGGTTTCCCTCTTTTCACTCTGGGACGACGCCCTCGTCGTTCCTTCAGCTTCGGTCGACGACCTAAGGGTATTTATCGACATCGATGAGACCGGTCAGGGGAATTGGCCCACATTCAGCGATGGAGATCTCACGGCCGAAGACCCCAGCGGGGCTAAACTGCCCTATGTGCTACGTGCAACCGACCTGCGCATCGAACGAGCGCTGCTGCGCGTGTGGGACGCCCGCAGCAATCAACAACGGACGCTGTTTATCGAGACGCTTCACGAGACACTCATCGAAGACACGCTGCAGCTGCGCAGCCGCGGCAGTCTCAATACCAGTCCCTTCAGCACTACATTGATGGTCGAGGGTGTGGCGTCTCTACTGGATATTCGCGACTGGCAGGTGCATTGGGAAGGGTCTCTCGGCGATGCCGAATTTGAGCTGTCTGCGGCTGTCGCGTCAATTGATGAACTCATCCGCTCCGATATCGATCTGTCGATACATACCGATAGCGCGCAGAACGTCTTGCAATCCCTGAACTTACCGGCCAGCACCGAAGGTCCAGCTGATCTCGCGCTACAGTCCCGAAGGCAAGGAGACCGACGGGTCGTCAATCTCAGTGGCCGCCTGGGCGAGTTGCGCGTGACGGGTTCCGCAGAACAACCAATGGCCTCAGGCTTGGAGAGCGGCCACATCGTGCTCAGCGCCAGCGGCCCCAGCCTGTCCCAAGTCGGGGCGCTGCTGGATACACAAGGATTCCCTACCGCGCCTTTTGCTATGGATGTCGAGGCATCACTCGAGGGCCAAGCTGTAACCGTTGAACAACTGCAGCTGACCAGTGAGGCAATCACCCTCTCGCTGTCGGGCACACTGCCGGGATATCAAGCGCTCAACGCAGGCGAGCTCCGCGGCGATATCGACATCCCCGACTTGAATTCGTTCTCAGGCCTGCTTGATCCCATCAAGCCGCTACAGGGCTCACTTAGCGGCACGGTGTCGCTCGCACGTGACGCCGATGGCACTGACGTAGTCGTCACCAGCACATCTCCACTGCTGACACTCACGCTCAACGGTCAGTTGACACCGGAGCCAGGCTTTTCAGGATCAGCGGTGCAATTCTCGGGGCGCAGCGCAGTACCTGACCAGTGGCTCGGTCTCTTGATGGAAACCCCACCTCCACTCGCCCCTATCGATTTCGCAGGGGAAGCGACCCTCTCTGCGCCCGAGACCCTTACAGTAGAGAGCCTGACCGTTCGTACGAGTAACGATGTGGTGTCTGTGCGAGGCCTTATTGGCTGGGCAGAAGCTACCGAAAAAACCGCAATTTCCGTCACGGCCCGGTCGCAGAATTTGCAGGAGACGCTAGCGCCCTGGGTATCACAGACAGAATTTTTGCCTGACCTGCCTGCCGTTGCCGAGGCTCAGCTGGCTTTTACTTCGCCTGATCTAATGAAGATTGAGAGGGCAATGTTGTCGGTAGATCAGAACGTGGCGGCGTTCGCGGGCGACATTTCTCTGCAAAACACCGAACCTAGCATTTCCGGATTTTTGGACGTCTCGGTCCCGGTTTTTCAAACGCTTTTCCCTGCATTGGCGGTGCCGCAGCGCTACGACACACCGCTTAACTTTAGTGGCGATGTGGTTTGGACGCCCGGCGTCATCGCTCTTGATGTTGCCGATAATCGGCTGCGCTACGGATCTATAACCGCCGACGGTCAGCTCTCGTTGGATCTACTTGAAGGGACGGCTGGATTCGATTTACACGCGAGCACGCCAGACGCGAGGGACTATCTGCCCGCTGCTGAGCGCGGGTCCGACACACCTCCAATGCCCATGACTGCAACGGTCACCGGGGGCTGGAACGCACACCATGTGCGCGTTGAGGCACTGCGGATCAATTCGGCGGAGCTTCAGATTGACAGTGCCGGCTTACTCGAACTGTCCAGTGAGGCGTTTTCTAATAGTCACCTCGACGCCGTGGTCAGCATTGCGCGTATGGGTCTACTCAAAGAGTGGCTTGATTTCCCTTTTCCGGACCAGAACCTAGAGATCACCGCGGATATTGATTCGCGGGAGGGAGCACTCGTTGTTGACACGCTGACGCTGCTGTCTGGCGAGAGTGATCTCAGCGTCAAAGGCACGGCAGTGCGCGCTTCGGGCCTGCAGTTAAATCTGGATGTCAGTGCCCGTCATCTGAACTTAGACCCTTGGATCTCGGCGCTACGCGAGGAAGACAGTGCGGCGCCCGAGCAGGATACTGGATCGACCGACAATCAACGGGTTTTACCCGATTATCCGACCTCCACCGCATGGTTACGGGACGTTGTTGTGAACACCGAACTCAGCATCGCCGAATTCATCGGTCTCCCAAGACCGGTTTTTAACGTGAGGGGCGAGCTGAACATCAGCGAGCAGGGCATTGTGATACCCCATCTCTCGGCAGAAAACGAGCGCTCCGGCGGGGCAACCCTGACAGGATCCCTCCTCAGCAATCAGGGCGCCGCACCTCAATTGGACATCGCGATCGAGGGAATCAATCTGGTGATGGGTATCCCCAAGGCCCCGTCGGAAGACGTCGATTCCCTGCCCTCTTATGAGTTCAAATCCAAATTGACCGGAGCCGGCAATACAACCCGCGAGTTGGCATCGAGTCTCGAGGGTTATCTCAATGTAGTGATGGGGTCGGGAAAGGTGTTGAACGCGGGGTTCGATCGACTCACCAATTCCTTTTTACAGGAGCTCACGCAAGTGCTGAATCCGTTGCAGAGCCAGAGAGACGTTACAGCGATCAACTGCGCTGCCGCCTTCGTCACCAGTGAGGCAGGCAAGCTATCAGGCAAACCCGCAGTCGTTGTTGACACACCGGACGTGAAAATGTTTTCCAACGTGACGCTGGATCTTGGCGCGGAGCGCATCAAAGCCAAATTTAAAACGGTTCCACAAAAAGGATTAGGATTAAGCGTGAGTAGTGTCATCAACCCTTATGTCGAGGTCTCGGGGACGCTGTCCGATCCCAAAATCATGGTGGACCCTGCCAACACAGTCGTGGGAGGAAGTCTGGCCGTCATGACAGGGGGGTTGTCCATACTGGCGCAAAATGTTGTCGAGCGGATGAGTGCCAGCGGCAACATCTGCGCCGCTCGGCTCAGCAAGGCGAACGAGGAAATGTCGACGCTTGACGATCAGCGCTAGCCCAGCGGGCCATCGATAACACGAAGATTGATCACACCCTCGACGCCTCGGATTTTATCCAACAAAGGCTCTTGCGGCGCACTATCGAGATCGATGATATTGTAAGCAACGTCACCGATACTTTTGTTCAGCAAATCCGCTACGTTCAGTCCCTCGTCGCCAATAAGCGTCAGGATGTGGCTCAGCATGCCAGGCGCGTTACGGTTGGATATGGTGACGCGGCAATCTGTGGTGCGCTCGAGCTCGATCGAGGGGAAGTTAACCGAGTTGCGAATGTTGCCATACTCTAGGAACGCCTTGAGCTGGCTGGCCGCCATAACTGCACAATTTTCCTCAGCTTCCGCTGTACTGGCGCCTATATGCGGCATCAACAAGGCATCCTTTCGGCCAAGGAGCGCAGGGTTTGGAAAATCACTGACATAAAAACGCAGTTGCTTGGCATCAAGGGCTGACACGATGGATTCCGTGTCCACAATCTCTTCGCGGGCAAAATTGAGTAAGCAGCTTCCTTTTCGGAAATGCCCCAGCATTTCCTTATTAATGAGCCCACGGGTGCTGTCCAACACGGGCAGGTGCAGGCTCACAAAATCACTGCGACTGAAGAGCGACTGCATGTTCTCCATTCGCTGCACGTCACTGGGTAAGCGCCAGGCAGCTTCCACCGAGAGCGCAGGGTCATAACCCACGACACGCATTCCAAAATCCAGTCCGAGTCGCGCTACCAGACTTCCGATCGAACCCAAGCCCACAACCCCCAGCGTCTTTCCCGCCAGTTCGGCACCGGCAAATCGCTTCTTCTCCTGCTCCATCAGCGCATTCATCGCTTGGGCAGACATCGTTGCATCCTGGGATTGAGCAAACGCGATGCCACCCACGATATCCCGCGACGCCAGCAGCATTGCCGCTGCCACGAGCTCTTTTACTGCATTGGCATTCGCGCCAGGCGTGTTGAACACCGGGATACCGCGTTCGATGCACAGCGCCAGCGGGATGTTGTTGACCCCCGCGCCTGCTCGAGCGATGGCGGTCACCGACGGCGGGATCTCCTCGGCCTGCAGTTTATGGCTGCGCAGTAACAGCGCATCCGGGTGCGCTATGTCTTGCCCCACCTCGTAACGACCGCGCTCGAATCGATCAAGGCCGCGTGGAGAGATGGTGTTGTAGGTCTTAATTCGGTACATAACCTGGGGTCAGTATTTACGGGACGCGCATTGTGCGCCATTGCGGGCCCTGATGCGAGTTATTGAAGGCTCAAAGGAGAGTTACCTCGCTGGCTAGATGCTCGCTCACCACGCCTCTGATGGCATCGGCGAGCTGTCGAAAAGCAACGCGTGAAGGCGATCGTCGGCGCCAAGCCAGTGCATGATCCCTACTCATGGTGACGCCCTCGACATCTGTAATACGGGGCGTATCCGATTCACCAATTTCAGACGCCACATACAGCGCCGGCAAAAAAGAAATGCCCATTCCCATCACCACCATTTGCCGCAACGTATCGAGCGAAGTTCCCTCAAAATCGCGGTTCACTGTGGCACCGAGACTCTCGCAGAGATCGCTTACCTGCTTATGGAATAGGTGCTGCTCATCAATGGTCAGCACCGATTCGCCGACCAGGTCAGTGCCCGTTACGGATGATTTAGATGCCAACGGGTGCTCGAGTGGCACCGCCAGTTTTACGGGCTCCCTAAATAGCGGTGCGATCTCCAGTTCATCGCCTGTTAATGGCAATGTCGTCAATACGACGTCGTGCACCGCTGACTTCAGCTCTGCCCCCAACTGCGCCGGGGTCGATTCACGCACATACAAGCGAAGGTTTTCGAAACGCTGATGTAGCTGAGGCAAAACGCGAGGCAGGAGGTAGGGCCCGAGGGTGCGGGTTACCCCCATGCGATAAACGCTACCGCTCGATACACCCCGTGCTTGATCACAGAATTCCTTCAGCTCTTCTGCAATGCTTCGCGCGCGTGGTAATAGCTCACGACCCACCGGAGTCAGAATGACACCGTTGCGCTGTCGCTCAAAAAGCGTGGTGTCCAAAGCCTTTTCCATAGCGGCAATCTGAACGGTCAGGGTCGGTTGCGTCACCCCCAGACGATCGGCGGCCCGGCGAAAGCTGCCCGCATCTGCAATCGCCTCAAAATACCGCAGTTGCCTAAAGCTTAATTGCTCCGGTTTTACCATCTGTTTTACTCACGACGCTGAGGGATTAAAGGAAGGCGTTAATTTGCAGTAAATCGAAGCGCAAACATGCTGGGAAACCAATCAACCGCCAAAATATAGATAAAATCTATCACATATTATGATGATCTGCGATTTATCTATCACGTAAAACTGCGTACAAAGGCGCCGTTAATACGAGCACACTGTGCCAACACCAGAGGTAGACACTGCAATGAAATCAATTGTTCAGGGGATATTGGATTACCAACAGGAAGACCATCCGGAGAATCAAGCGCTGTTCGACAAGCTGGCTAATGCTCAGTCTCCCGAGGTTTTGCTGGTTACCTGTGCTGACTCGCGTATCAACCCCAACCTCGTCACCAAAACCGCACCGGGTGATCTCTTCGTTTGCCGTAACGCGGGCAACATCGTACCCCCCATGCCCGGCTACGCCGGCGGCGTGACGGCCTCCATAGAGTTTGCCGTCGCTGTGCTGGGTGTAAAAGACATTGTTGTCATGGGCCACACCGACTGTGGTGCCATGAAAGGCGCGATGAATCCCGAGGCCGTCGCACATCTACCCAGCGTCAAGAATTGGCTGAGTTTCGCAGAGGCGGCGGCTGCCGGCGTGCCCGAATCTGACCGCAGTTGTCCCGAAACGCTACTCAAAGTGACCGAGGCGAACGTGCTTCTGCAACTCGATCATCTAAAAACCCACGACGCGGTGGCTGAAAAACTCAGCGCTGGACAAATCGGTCTGCATGGCTGGGTATACCACATCGCCACCGGTGACGTGACTTCGTATGACGAAGAGCGAGGTGCGTTTGTGTCCCTCGCCGAACACTACGCCGACCTTTTAGCTTGATCTAGCGAACCAGAAAAGGAATAACCCGTGACCCGTTTCTTTGATTTCTCTCATCTGCGCGGTGATATTTTCGGTGGCTTAACGGCGGGCGTAGTGGCGCTTCCGCTTGCGCTGGCCTTCGGAGAAGCCTCTGGGGCCGGCCCCATTGCCGGTGTCTATGGCGCCATCCTCGTCGGGTTTTTTGCAGCGCTCTTTGGGGGCACCCCGTCACAGATATCGGGACCCACCGGCCCAATGATTGTGGTCTTTGCAGGAGTTTTTGCCTCGCTGAGTGGCGACCTGTCACTCGTATTCGCCACCGTGATCCTCGCCGGCGCGCTGCAGATTGCCTTCGGCCTGTTGGGGTTTGGCCAGTACATCAGGCTGGTGCCTTACCCCGTGGTTTCTGGATTTATGAGCGGCATCGGCTGCATCATTATTGCGCTACAGCTGGCGCGGTTATTCGGCCATGAACCCGCTGAAAGTGGCACGATCCCAGCGCTCATGGAGATCCCCACCGCAGTCAGCAATCCCAACATGGGCGCGCTGGGCGTGGGACTGCTAACCCTCGGCATCGTATTTTTCTGGCCCAGCAACTGGGGACGATATTTACCCGGCCCGCTGGCAGCATTGATCATCGGTACCCTCGTGAGCCTCGCATTAACCGATGTGCCCATATTGGGCGCCATTCCAACCGGGCTACCCGACTTTATTGTGCCTTCGTTCTCCAGTGCCACTATCCTAATCGTATTCGAAGCGGCTATGATTCTCGCGATTCTGGGTGCCATAGACAGCCTGCTGACCTCGCTGGTTGCCGACAACATGACGCGCACCCGACACCACTCCAACCGAGAGCTCATTGGTCAAGGCGTTGGCAATATGGCGGCGGGGTTTTTCGGTGGTATTCCTGGCGCCGGAGCGACGATGAGAACCGTCGTTAATATCCGCACGGGCGGCGTGACCAAAATCTCCGGCATGTTGCACAGTTTATTGCTGCTGGCAGTGGTACTGGTGCTTGCGCCTATGGCATCCAAAATACCGCACGCGGTACTGGCGGGGATTCTTGTCAAAGTAGGCTACGATATTATCGATTGGTCATATTTGAAGCTTGCACACCGTGGTCCGCGCTTTGACCTTTTGCTAATGGTCATGGTCTTGAGCCTGACCGTATTTGTAGACCTAATCACTGCAGTGGTGGCGGGCGTTGTCGTAGCGGCCGTGGCGTTCGTCAAGCAGGTCGCCGATGAACAGTTGGCATCAGCTGCCGGACACGCAGACGATCCCACTGAAGGACTGACTGACGACGAAACCGAACTACTCGAGGAATGCGGTACCCGTTTGACCTACTTCAATTTTGGTGGCCCATTAAGTTTCGGGGCTGCTGCTGATTTAGGTCATCAGGTCAGAGAGCGTCTAAGCCCGTCACACCACACTTCACTGGTGCTGGACTTTGGCAGGGTGCCATTCATGGATGTCTCGGCTGCTCGCGCTGTCGAGACGATTGCTCTGGACGCCGTTCATGCTGGCAAACACCTGTATCTGTGCGGGATCAATGAAGCAGTAGCCGCAAGTCTGGAAGGGCTCGGTGTCAACGAACATCTGTCCGACGAGCACCGCCACGAGACGCGCCTGGAAGCACTTCAGGCGGCCCGCAATTGGATATTTGATAACACGGGAGAGGACGGCACCGCACCGGGCGGAGCCTCCGCCAAACCCGCTACGGCTTGATACACTAACGCCTCCGCTGTCACCAGAGGAGGCGTTCACGTGTCCAAAGTCTTATTGGCCATTTGTGCTGTCGCAGCGCTCTTTGCCTGCTCAGCCGATACAAGCCGCGCCTTCAACCGGGATATTCCACCCAATGCAGTCATTGTTGATGTGCGCACAGCGGAAGAATTCGCCTCGGGGCACTTTCCGGGCGCCATTAATATCCCTCACGACCGTATTGTGGAGGGATTAACGGCCAGCTCCGTCTCCCCCAGCACCCCGCTGGTGCTTTACTGCAGAAGCGGTAACCGGTCTGGGACAGCCGAGGCTACGCTCAGGTCAGCCGGCTTCTCACAACTACAAAACGGCGGCGACCTGCACACGCTGCTCGCGGTGCACCGGCAAACTATGGTGACTCCCGGGACCGCGGCACCTCAGTCTTAGGCTACGCCCTCCCCCCGGCTGCACCCGCGAAGAGACGGGCAAGCGCTCGGCTAACGACGCTCATCAGCTGATGAAGCAGTTCAGCTGTCAGCCGACTTAGACAAACTAGCAAACTGCGCCAGCGCGTCTTCAGGAAGCAAATCATTACCCTGCCGGTACTGCTCCGCGCAGGCGGTGTAGAACCGGGCATTGAGCAAGTTGGCATCCCCACAATCACGCGTCGCGACCAGTTTGCCAGGCACACCCGCGATGACTGAATTCGGCGGAAATTCTTTGTTCTCAGTGATAATGGTGTGCCCAGCAACGATCGAATTCTCGCCAATCTTTGCGCCGTCCATGATGGTGGCGTTAATGCCGATCAAGCAGCGGTCACCAATCTCACAACCGTGAAGGGTCGCGTGATGGGTGATGGAGCAGTCCTCGCCGATAACAGTAGGAGACGCGATACCCACATGAATCATCACGAAATCCTGAATATTGGTGCGTGCGCCGATTCGGATCTCATAGGTTTCCGCGCGCGTGACCACGTTGGGCCAGATCGAGGCACCGGGACCCACGTAGACTTTGCCGTAAAGCCATGCGCTTTCGTGAATAAAGGCTGGATTATCCAGGGTGACATGTTCGCCAATGTGTCCCATGCTGGTCACTTCCACTTGTTTTTCAGAACGCGCATCTTGTCACGTTGCGGGATGAATGGTTAGGGGTTACGCCAACATTGACGGACTCAACGTTATGACGGCAAACGAGCGTCGCGCCTTAGCACTGGGGCTGAGCGCAGTCATGTTGTGGAGTACCGTCGCCACCGCATTCAGCATCAGTTTGAGATACCTGACGCCGTTGCAACTGGTAACGCTGGCGAGCGCTGTCAGCTGGTGTTTTTTATCGCTCAGGCTTGTACAGCCGGGGCGAAGGCAGGCGCTGCGCGCCACCGATTCAAGAGATCGACTGTTCGGGCTCGCCATGGGCTGGATCAACCCGGCGCTCTACTACCTCGTGCTATTCGCGGCCTATGACCGGCTACCCGCGCAAGAGGCGATGGCGATCAACTACTCCTGGGGCATCACGCTGGCGCTTATCGCGGCGCCAATACTGGGACAGAAACTGAGTCTCTACGCGCTGCTCACCAGCGGCATCAGCTATTTCGGCATCCTGATTATCGCCACTCGTGGTGAGCTGGCCGCATTGAACTTTGCGCAACCCGAGGGCGTGGCGCTCGCACTGCTCAGCACAATCATCTGGAGCCTCTACTGGGTCATCAATGCACGAAAAACCATAGACCCCGAAGTACAGCTCTTCCTAAATTTCTCCGGCGCGCTTCCCCTGCTTTTCGTGATGGTGTGGTATCAGGGCGGCTCGATACCCGCGTCATGGCAAGGCTGGCTGGGCGGCCTCTACGTCGGTTTTTTTGAGATGGGGATTGCCTTTGTCCTCTGGATGGGCGCGATGCAGGCAACGCAGTCTGCCATTCGAATTTCCAGCCTCATCTTTCTGTCACCGCCCGCGTCACTGCTGTTGATTTGGCTGATCGCAGGAGAACCCCTGAGACCCTACACCTTAGTCGGCCTTGCGATGATTTTGCTGGGCTTGTGGCTGCAAAGGCGCGCTGACAGGTGAACCCTGCTCGGGTTGCTGACTCACATAAATGCGGTCCCCAACGGTCAACTCTGCGATTTCGGGGTCAAACCGATCCCACTGAAACGTCGCTCTTCCACTCAGCTGATCCACCTCTAGCACCGTGGCGCCGAAAGCCTTGTCATCAGCGTCGCGCCGCAACATATCGGCAGTTGCACCCTGCTGCACAATTCGTCCCGCTTGCATTTTTAACGTCGTGCGGGCCAGAAGATGTAGCTCTTGTGCTGAGTGGGATACGCAGATGAGGGGCAACGCCTCTTTATTGAGCCAATCCGATAGCGCTGTCGCCACCTGCCGACGGTGATCGCCATCATTTGCAGAGAATGGTTCATCCAGCAGCAGCAACTGCGGCTGCGTCAGTAAAGCCTGCACCAGCGACACGCGCTGTCGTTCGCCTCCGGAAAGCGTGTCGACTGATCGACCCATCAGGGTATCGACTGAAAAATCTCTCGCCAGACTCGCAAGCTGCTCCGCGCACGATGGTGCAGGGGATCGCGATGCTGCGAAGCGCAAATTATCCAATACCGTTCTGCCCGGCAATAGGCGCGCATCCTGAAACACCACACCCAATTTCCGCAAGTGAGTCGGCACGCTAATACCCTTGGCACTGTCATGCCATACCTGGGCCCCGAACTGCAGGTATCCGGTAAAACCCGGCTCCAACCCGGCAACGATGCGAAGCAGGGAGGTCTTACCCGCCCCCGTCGCACCTTGCAGGCCTACTGTGTGGTCGAGATCAATATCAAGCTGCGCCTCAAGCACAAAGCCGGGCCTGCTGAGGCAGCCGTCAACAATCAGGCGCCGACTCATCCGCGAAGCACCTCAGCACTCCGCCCGGCCACGCGGTAAATCAGCCACAGGGAGAGGAAAGAAAACCCCATCAAACCCAATGCGAGGAAATGTGCAGCGTCATAATTTAGCGTTTCGACGTGCTCGTAGATTGCAATCGAGAGAACCCGGGTTTCTCCCGGAATATTGCCGCCCATCATCAGCACCACGCCAAACTCGCCAATCGTATGAGCGAAGGTCAGCACGATACCGGTCAAAAAACCCCCCCGGGCGAGTGGCACCACAACGTTGAAAAAAACGTCCCGCGGTGACGCACCCAGCACGGCGGCGGATTCCCTGACAGAGATCGGCACGGCACGAAAAGCCCCTTGCAGCGGTTGCACCATAAACGGCAACGAATAAATGACTGACGCGATCACCAACCCGCTAAAAGAAAATGTCAGCGACTGACCGGTGACGCGGACCCAGATGCCTCCCAGCACGCTTTCCGGATTGAGAAATACCAACAAGTAAAAACCAAGCACGGTCGGCGGCAGAATAAGCGGCATGGCGACCAAGGATTCAACAATCGGGCGGTAACGGGACCGAGAGATTGCCAACCACCATGCCAGAGGTGTCGCCAACAATACCAACACCAGTGTCGTGACACCGGCGAGCAACCCGGTCAAACCTATTGCCTGGAGATCGGCGTTCACTGGAGCGAATCCTCCTTGGGTAATCGATACCCGTGAGACACGAGCAGGCGCTGCACCGGCGCTTCAAAGAGCTGCGTGACCCACCATTGTGCCGCCGCATTTCCTTCGGCACGCTTCAACAGCACAAGATCCTGTCTGATCGGCGTCTCAGGCACCAACCAAAGTATCGACTGCTCATTCAGGGTGATGTCACCCTTGCGCAGCATTGCGGCAATGGAAGCTCGTGCGACGAAGCCCGCCCGCGCGTGGCGTTCAGCCACCATCGCCGCCACCATGTGCACATTGTCCACACGCGCCACTCCCGCGAGCCAATCCTCCGCCAGCCCCGACTGCGCTAGAAGGGACCATGCCGCGGCACCGTATGGGGCCAATGCGGGGTTAGCAATACAAACAGACTGCGGGCTGAGCTCGCTCAATTCCGCAATACCAAAGGGGGTCACCTTATCAGGCCACCACAACCCCAATTCCCCTAACGCATAGGTGCGCTGCGCAGCCGGCTCGGCGAGCCCTTCGGTAATCAACCTGAGCGGTCTCGCTTGATCAGCCGCCATCAACACATCGAAAGGTGCGCCGTGTAGCGCCTGACTGACCAGCTTGCCGGTCGACCCTGAAATAATCGTAAACCGGTGGAGGGAGGTCGACTCAAGGCGTTCTGCGATCACCTGTGCGGTCTCACGAAAATTGGCTGCCACGGCAATCGTCGCCTCCGCCGATTGCACTTGATAACTGAGCATTAGAAGCCCCAGAAAAAATCCGTATTGACCCCAGCAACGATTGGAGCGTGATTCGCGCACAAGCAATGAACGTTGAGTCAGTCTCACTTCAGGCCACGCCCAGCTCGAAGAGCCGCTGTGAAAGATAGGACTCTGCTGTATACCTCGCCGACAAGGCCACCTCGGCCCGGGGGTGAAGAAACAGTGGCAGCGACATGCGGCTTTGTCTTCCCTCATGCGCAGTGGGCGTCACCACACGGTGAGTTGCCGAGGGAAGGTACCCTCCGGTTGCCTCTTGCAGCATGTCGCCCACGTTAACAATCAGCTGCTCGGGATGCTGAGGCACTTTTGCCCACTCACCCGTTTGCAACCTCAGCTCCAGACCGGGACCGTCCGAAGCGGGCAGTAAGGTCAGTAAGTTTATGTCCTCATGGGGTGCAGCTCGCATCATCCCGGTGTCAGCTTGCACGGGAGGATAATGGGTGACGCGCAGCATCGAGGTTTGGCTACCTTGAACCATACCCGGCAAAGGCTCGGATAAGCTTGAGCTGATGTGGTCAGGTAAAAGCGTCGCGACATCATTCAATAATTGTGTGCCCAGTGTCACCGCTTCCTCGAAATAGGCGTGGAGATCGTCTCTAAGAGATTCGGGGCATCGACCCCAGGGATAATATTGAAAGTACTCCTTGTAATCACGTTGGGTATACCCTTTGGCATGCTCAGCCTCACCCAAGGAGAAGTAACCGTCCTGCCCGCTCGCATCCATGGCGAAGGCCTCGGCTTCACCGCGGGCAAAAAACGCGTGCCATTCGCGATAGATACGCGCTACGCGCGCCAATGATAGCGGGTGGTCAACCACCAACGCGAAGCCAGATTGGTGCAATGATGACACCAGCTGCTGCTGAAAAGCCGGATGCCGGTAAGAGAGCGGCGAGAGTTCGAAAGCGTCAGGCATGACCGAGCGCCTAGGCACTGCCCAAGCTGAGAAAAAATCCAGCCAGGGCGGCACTCATCAAATTTGCGAGGGTCGCTGCGAGCAATGCGCGGAAACCAAAACGCGAGATATCGTCGCGCCGATTAGGTGCGATGGCCCCAAGTCCACCCAGCAATATCGCGATAGACGATAAATTGGCGAAGCCACACAGGGCAAAAATGACAATGGCCTGTGTTTTAGGCGCGACCTGAGTCATGACATCGCTCAACGCCACATAGGCGACAAACTCATTGAGAATAAACTTTTGACCGATCAGGCTACCCGCTATTTGGGCCTCTTCCCACGGCACACCCAAGCACCAAGCCAGAGGTTGTAACAGATTCCCCAACAGAGACTCGAGGGTGAGATGCTCAAGCCCAAATCCATTCCCCACCGCGCCCAACATGCCGTTGATCAGCGCAATCAGCCCGATAAACGCGAGGAGCATCGCCCCAATGGCCCCTGCCATGTGCAAGCCATTCATCGCACCTTTGGCCGCCGCGTCGATCACATTCACATACTGCTCAGCCGCCACATCCGCGTCGGGACCCGGCGCAAGCGGTTCCTCCGTCTCGGGTTCCAGCAGCTTGGCCATCAACAGCCCACCCGGCGCCGCCATAAAGCTAGCCGCCAGCAGATATTCCAGTGGGATGCCAAGAGCAACGTAGCCCGCCATCACCGATCCGGCGATCGAGGCCATGCCACCCACCATCACGGCAAACAGCTCGGAACGGGTCATGCCGGCGATATACGGGCGAACCACCAGCGGCGCCTCGGCCTGCCCCACGAAGATATTCGCCGCTGCGGACAGCGACTCTGTATGACTCGTCCCCAAGAGCGCTTTGAGTCCACCGCCCAAAAACTGGATCAACCACTGCATCACGCGGAGGTGATACAACACCGCTATCAACGCACTGAAAAAAATCACCACGGGTAGTACGTTAAAGGCAAAGACAAAGCCCAATGAAGAGGACGGGTCTACGAGGCCGCCAAATACAAAAGTGATGCCAGATCTGCTGTATCCCAGCAGCGCCGCGACGTATTCCGACGCGACCGACAATGCGGTAATTCCCCAGTCAGTGAACAGCGCAAAGAAACCCATCCCTGCCTGAAGTGCGAATGCGAAAAGCGCCGTCCTGCCGCGGATCGCGCGACGGTTGGAGGACAGACCCACCGCAACCGCCAATAACATCAGTATGCCGAATAGGCTGACCATGAGGGTGGCCTCGATTGAAAGCGCTACTGTACCCTGAGGCCCTCCCTGTGGACACCGGCCACGTCAGCCTTCAAGTGGCCGCCGGTTATTGACAGTCCCGCCACCCGAGAAATAACGCCATCTGTGCAGTCTCACCCAGCATCACCGAACTGGGACTCGCTGGTCAAACGAGCCGCTCAACAGAATAAAATATGACTGAAACGCCTGCATAGTAGGTGATTAATAATCCTAAACTATTTATCCAGTGGTTAAATCGCTTTTTCATTCCAATATCCTCAGCTATGGGCCCGTGAGGCCCTGAAAACGCCGCGAATAATAGAAGAAATAAGGGCAAGCTGCGCAGTTGAGCATGCCTTTAGCGGGATAAAAATACCTATTGTTAACTATTTTTAATGTTTAATAACTTATATTTATATTTATAGTTCCAGCGGGTTGTAGGGAGATCCAGCTCTCACCAGAGATCTAATGGAACTCGCGGTCAACATCGGCGAGTAAGCCATAACACGCCGCGCCAAAAACCGAGACGATGGCCGCAAGATAGAAAACCGCATCCCAACCGCCCGAGACATCCTGTATCAAACCGGACACAAACACCGATACGCTGGAAGACACCGCCGCCAACGTATTGGTGACACCCATCAGTAGGCCCGACTGATTGGGCGCAATATCAAGATGATTGGTAGCAAAGCCACCAATAGAAAACGCTGTTAGGGCATTACTAACCGTGATTACGGCCACACTGAACATGAGCGAATCTGTCAGTGTGACCGCCAGCATCGCCAGCGTAATACCGGCGAATGCCGTGGTCTGCATGACGCGGCGCACTTTACGTCTGCCGTAACCCCGCGAAACCAGAGTATCGAACAAGCGCCCCGCTACTGGCGCCATGATCAGCGACATCAGGGTTGGTGCCAGGGCCAACAATCCCGCCGTCTGCAGGTCCGCTCCCAGTTCCTGACTCACAAACGTGGGGAACCAAGACAGAATCAAATACAGTGACCAGTTGATACTGATATGAGCGATGGCGATCGCCCACACCGCCCGCGAGCGCAACATCCCTCCGATGGTTAGCCGCGGGAAGGCTGCCGCGTCCCCCGATGCCTCGAGCGCCAACGCCGAACTTGGGTCTGTCGCCGGCGCAGCGCCGGAGTGCCACTGGGGCAGCGGTGAGGGCCTCGACTGGGCGCTAACTATCCAAACGATGAACCACGCCACGCCCAAAGCACCGTATAAATAAAAAGCCCCCTGCCACGACCACACCGTGATGAGCCAGGGCGTACAGATCAGAGCAATCACGCTACCCCCCGCAATGCCCGAGTTCATCAAACCCACCGCAGAAGCCCGGCGATCAGGATGAATCCATTGCGAGTACAAGGCATAAATTGACGGCCAGGTAACCGACTCCGCCATCCCCATCAGAAATCTGCAGAGGAACAAGATGCTGAGTCCCAGCATGGCGGATATCGGCGTCAGCAGCGTGAATAGCGACCAGAATATAACGCCCAGCCCCAGCACCCACTTGCCGCCAAATCGGTCAGAGAGATAGCCCGCCGGGATCTGCAGCAGAAGATACCCCACAAAAAAGGCGGACATCACCGCTCCCTGAACGGTCGGGGACCAGCCTTGCTCCTCCGCCATGGGGATAATGGCAATCGATATGGCAATGCGATCGATCATGCAGATGTAGACCGCCAAGACCGTCATCACCAGCATCAGGCGGGCACCCGGTAGAGGGGGGTTATTTGATGGGGCGGATGCCATTACTCAACCTTTGCCTGATAAAGCGACTGAGGCATGCGCCGCGGATCAGTTGGAACGAGCCCAGCACGCGAGTGCGCGCATGCGACGCCTCCGCTAATCCAGACTGGCCAGCATATCCCGGCTGTAGGCCTGTAAACCCGTGGTATCGCCTGAACGCACAACCTTTGGCCAATCGGCGTTGGCAATTAGCGCCCGACCAACCGCAACCAAATCAAAATCGCCCCGATCCATCATCTCTAGTAGCCGATCGATGGACGCCGGTTCGCTCGCCGCGCCATCCCCCTCAGCGGGTTGGGCGATAAAATCCTGATCAAGACTGACGCTGCCCACCGTGATTGTGGGCATACCGGTCAGTTTCTTAACCCAACCAGCCAGATTCAGGTCCGAGCCGTCGAATTCAGGCTCCCAGAAACGCCGCTGACTGCAGTGGAAAGCATCGATCCCCGCGTCAATCAGCGGCGTCAGAAATGCTTCAAGCTCCTGCGGCGTAGGCGCCAGCCGCGCCGTGAAGTCCTGTTGCTTCCACTGCGACCAACGCAAAATCAGCGGGAAGTCAGGCCCAACTTCCGCGCGACAGGCCTCAATGACCTCAATCGCGAAGCGACTCCGTGCCGCCATCGATCCGCCATAGCCATCGCTTCGCTGGTTTGTGCCCTCCCAGAAAAATTGGTCAATCAGATAACCGTGGGCACCATGGAGTTCTACTGCGTCGAACCCCAGCCTTTGCGCATCACGCGCACCCTCTGCAAAAGCGCGCACCACATCATCGATGTCCTGCTGGGTCATCACATATCTCGCGACTTTACCGGGCACATTCATACCCGATGGCGTATACCCGTCCACATCTCCTTCTGGCATCACGCCGCGTTTGCGCATCCCGCCACAGTGCCACAGCTGTGGCGCGATCTTTCCGCCCTCACTGTGCACCGCATCCACCACCTTCTTCCACCCAGCCAAGCGCTCCTCACCGTGGAAGTAAGGCACATTCTCGTATCCGTTGGCCGCGATATGGTTAGGGCATGTGCCCTCGGTAATGATCAGTCCAACACCCCCCGCGGCGCGACGTCGATAATATTCAACGGACGCGTCGCCGGGCACATTATCCGGGGATTGATTGCGGGTCATCGGCGCCATCACCACGCGATTGTTCATCTCGAGGGATTTCAGAGAGAAAGGATTAAAAAGACTGTCAATCGCGGACACGCGCCACCTCTTAGCAATGAGTTTATCCGGATGATTCGAGGGAGCGCAGGCAAAAGTAAGCCCAAGCTCCGCAACAAATCTGCCAGCGGAGCAGACTACCCTAATTGCTCTTATTGCGCCCCCCTGTCAGCGGCGGGCGAGGGATCATTTGCAGGTTGACAGGTGCGCCATTTACGACGGCTGTGGCGCTGCAACCGCACGTTGATGCGGCGTCCAAATGAGCTCCAGAATGAGGACCCAAGGCCACCGAGAGGAGACGGTCGAGTCAGCAATACTCGCTGGATAGGCTGCCCGCTACGATGCGGCCGACGGATGATTAGCCCCTCTATTTAATGTGGATACCCCGCAGGAAACTGCTGCTGCCAACACCAGGCGCTGGCAATGATGCTGTCAAGATCAGCATGCCGAGGTTGCCACCCCAGTTCTTTACGAATGAGCTCACTCGAAGCCACCAGCCGCGG
>VMBT01000262.1_pt1 | contig 35430 bp, 35 predicted proteins | sample 4404301 | NCBI WGS metagenome assembly VMBT01 (sample SAMN12238535, study PRJNA552566) | marine metagenome | isolation source: Coastal seawater | place: USA: coastal Georgia, Sapelo Island | collected 2008-08/2009-08
TAATTGCAATGGGACTAACGGTTAAGGGGTTGATCGTTGTGGTCATTGGTGGTCTGGGGTCCATTCCAGGCGCGATCATCGGTGGATTGCTTGTTGGAGCAGCAGAGAACGTATTTTTGTTGCTACGCGGTGTATCAGAACGTGACATATACGTGATGCTTCTCTTGTTCTTGTTTCTAACGCTGCGGCCCGACGGGCTTTTTGGCACAACTAAATCCAGGGATTGAGAGGATAAACCCATGGAATTTTATCTCGGCCTACTCCAAATCTTGGGCGTACATACTCTTTTAGGTCTCTCTGCCTATATTGTTCTTTTGACGGGTCAGGTTTCGATGGCACAAGCCGGTTTTTATGCAATCGGTGCGTATGTCTCAGCGATCTGCACAGCAATGTTAGGGCTGCATATTCTACCAGCGATTTTGATCGGCGCAGCCGTAACGGCAGTCGTCGCATGTATTGTGGCCTTTCCCGCCCTAAGAGTACACGGCCTTATGCTTGTTGTTGCCACCTTGGCATTTGGTGAAATTGTACGCCTTTTCTTTTTTAACCTTGATTGGCAAACAGTTATTGACGGAAAATTGATTGGCCCGAATGGTGCTGAAGGATTTAGAGCAATCCGGTTTTTTCCCGAAAATGGATGGGAAACAGGGGATGTTGCAGGATTCATCTGGATCATAGTTCTATGCGTTATGGGTATTTTGTGGTGGATTGATAACTCACGCGCGGGGGCAGTACTTCGCGCAGTTGGACACGATGAAATCGCCGCACAATCTGTCGGATTGAACCTCACAATAATAAAAGTAAGTGCAATGACCGCTGGGGGATTTATCGCAGGCCTTGGTGGGGGAATATTTGCCCATACGGTTACGCATATTGAGCATGGAATCTTTGGTGTGTTGTTGGCTACGTTTGCAATCGCCTATCCGATCCTGGGTGGTATCGGATCAGTCTTTGGAACATTACTTGCGGTCCTGTTTATCCAAGGCTTTTTGATTGAAGGCCTGCGTTTTATCGGCGACTGGCGCAGTCTATTATTTGGCGCCTTGATTGTTGTCGCAATGAACTTGAGGCCGACTGGGCTGCTGGGGGAGCGGATGATCTACTTTAAAGATTTGTTCGGACGGAAAGCGCAGGCTTCCAATCTAGGAAAGGAAATTGACTAGTGTTGCAACTTTCAAATCTTTCGAAACATTTCGGCGGTGTACGTGCAGTTGACCAAATTGATTTAGAAATTCACACCGGTGAAATATTTGGCTTAATTGGTCCTAACGGGTCTGGCAAAAGCACTATAGTTAACCTCATCACTGGATTGTACGTACCAACCCAAGGACAAGTAATTTTTAAAGAAAAAAACCTAACGGCCATGGCGCAGTATGAAAGAACGGCTAATGGAATCGCACGGACGTTTCAAAATATCCGGCTTTTTGGGAATCTTACCGTTGGCCAAAATCTATGGGTTGCCCAAAATGGAAAAATCCAAAGACGAAAACATTTTCTCAGTAGATGGTTTAAGGCAGGAGGGGAGCAGGGTGAGGATGTAAATGATCTTTTACATTTTTCCCGGCTATATTCAAAAAAAGATGTTGTTGCATCTGCACTATCATTTGGAGAAATGCGGCGCCTTGAACTTGCGCGCGCACTTGCATCTTATCCCGAGATGTTGCTTTTGGATGAGCCAGCAGCTGGTTCAAGTTCCGAAGATAACGAACTGCTTGCTGAGCGTATTATCGCAATCCGCGACCGAGGCGTAACCATTCTGCTTATTGAACATATGATGGATTTGGTCATGGGGGTGACTGACCGTATCGCAGTTTTGAATTTTGGAAAAAAAATTGCCGAAGGCAGTCCTGCAGAAATCCAAGAGAACGCAGCAGTGCAAACGGCATATTTAGGAACATCTGAGGCAAATGAGGTAGCGGGAAATGCTTGAAATCCAAAATATCACCGCATCTTATGGGAAAATAAATGCACTGAATGGTGTGTCTTTAAAGATAGAAGAGGGAGGTTTGACCTGCCTTCTGGGACCAAATGGTGCTGGAAAGACGACTTTGATCTGGACGATATCGGGAATTATGCGTGCCAATTCAGGTTCGATAAAACTGAACGGCAAACCGATACAGGGTATGGCGTCGCATAAAATTGTTGCTGAAGGCATCGCAACGGTACCAGAAAACCGTTTAGTTTTTCCTGAGATGAGCGTTGAAGATAATCTAATTGCCGGTGCATTTATCCGGAACAAAGACAAACATGCCGTGTCGCTAGATATGGAGAATGTCCTTGAACGGTTTCCGAGATTGCGAGAACGACTCAAGCAAGAAGCTGGTACGTTGTCTGGGGGTGAGCAACAGATGCTCGCGGTTGCTCGGGCACTGATGGCAGGCCCAAAAGTTCTCTTGATGGACGAACCGTCAACAGGCCTGGCTCCAATTATTGTAGAGGAGATTTTTGAAATAATCGGGCGGCTTAGAGACGAAGGCCGTACTATATTTTTGGTTGAGCAAAATGCAAATATGGCAATGAAATACGCAGATGCTTTCTATCTACTTGAGCAAGGACAAGTGACGTACAAAGGACATCCAGGTGAAGATCATAATGCTGAACTTTTGAGCCGGGCTTATCTGGGGGTTCGAAAAGCGAGTTAGGCTTCATGTATGATTGATTTTATTCAGAATATTATAGATGGAATTGCCTTAGGATCTGCCTATGCTCTTTTGGCTTTGGGATTTACGCTGATCTTTGGGGTCATGGGGCGGTTGAATATCGCCTATGGGCCCTGCATCATGATCGGTGTGTTTGCTGGTGCAGGTGTCTACAGCGATCTGACACAATCCATAGTCATGATTTTCGTAGCCACATTGGCGGGAACGATCCTTGCCTCTGCCTATGTGGAGCGTGTTTCGTTTGCGGCGATCAGAGCCGATGCGGCGCTTGCGTCGATGGTGTCCACTTTTGCCGTATGGATGCAGCTCGAAGAAATCGTGGCACATCTTTTCCCAGCGCGAACCTATGCTTTCAAAGATTTGGGACACCTCTCCTTAATTGAGGTTGGCCCGTTTTTTTTGAGGCAAGAAAGCCTTTTCATGCTTCTGGTGACCCTTGCTGTCCTTTTGGGGCTGGCGCTGTTGCTTGGGCGTTCACATTTTGGGCTTGAATTACGCGCACTGACAGACAGCAGACGGGCTGCCATCATTTCTGGCATAAACGTCCGCAGGATTATTTTTCTGACATTTCTTTTGGCAGCAGTGATTGGTGGTGTTGCAGGCTTTATGATCGCGATGAGTGACGGGCAGGTGACGCCAAAATTTGGTCTATGGGCCACCATGAAGGGTCTGGTTGCGATGGTCATTGGCGGGTTGGCATCTCTGCGCGGTGCAGTTCTGGGTGGGATGCTTTTGGGTATAATCGAAGCGCAGGCACAGTGGTACTTTGGCGCCTCTGTGCGAGAAATTTTGGTCTACGCAATTCTTTTTGTAGCACTTATTCTTTTGCCACGGGGTATTTTGGGCGGCCCCCGCACGCTTTGGAGGTCTTAGTATGGATGTCTATACGATTACCGTGTTAGCAAATATCGCCCTTTTTTCCTTTCTTGCGATTTCCGCTTGGCTGTTGCTCTTGGTTGGAGAAATCAGTTTTGGTCAGCAGGCCTATTTTGCCATAGGTGCCTATACAGGGGGAGTATCGACCGCCGTTTTGCAATTGCCGTTTGGCATTGCTCTTTTGATGGCAATTGCGGCTGGAGGACTCTTCGCCGGTCTTGTCGCCATACCTGCGATGCGGTTGTCGGGATTGCATTTTTCAATCGCTTCCCTTGCTTTTGCAGAATTGGTCAGAAGTGTTTTGAATGTCTTTCAGTATCAACGATGGGTGGATGGATATCTTACCGGTCCTGATGGGGTTAACGGATTTAGAGATATCCGTTGGATCTATGACGCCGGAATAGATCCGGGCACATATTTTCTGATGATACTTGGATGTCTGTCAGTCGTTATGCTGGGTGTTCTCATTGCGTCATATGGGCATGGTATGACGATTGTTCGAAGTGTCGGTGAAAACCGCAGACTCGCGGCGGCCCAGGGTATGAACGCAACGCGTGTGCGCATAATTACGGCGTCTGTGGCAGGGGCTATTGCTGCCTTGGGCGGCACGCTTTACGCGCATATGGCAACCTACATAGAACCTGCGCAATTTGGGCTGATGATAGGCGTCCATTCATTGGCCTATGGGCTGATCGGGGGCATGGGAACTGTTTTTGGACCACTGCTGGGTGTGCTTATCGATATTGGGGCTTTGGAAACGCTCCGAATTTTTTCTGGATATCGCATGATTGTTTTTGGGGGTTTGGTGGTTTTGGTCCTCATAATGCGGCCCCGGGGAATTCTTGATGAGGCCACAGTTGCAAAGGTGCAAAGATGGCTTCGGGGTTGAGGGTTTCAAATCTCTCTCTCAAATATGGGGGGGTCAGCGCTCTTTGTGGCCTGAGTATGGATCTTGCGCCGGGCGAAGTGATCGGGCTGATTGGTCCAAACGGTTCGGGAAAGACGAGTTTTCTAAATCTGGTAACAGGATTTGAATCCCCAACAGAAGGCACCATTTTTTTTGAAGGACAGGAGCTAACTGGAAAATCCGCCCAGTCTATTGCCCGTAAAGGCATTGCAAGAACATTCCAGAACTTACAGGTTTTTTCGCGCTTGTCCGTTTATGAAAATATGCGTGCTGGATGTCACCGGTGCTCAAAACCATCCTCCGGTTTCTGGCAATTTAAGGCCGCGCGAAACGCTGAGAAAGAGCGTATACTGTCCTTGTTGGGTTGTTTTTCTCTGGCAGATATGGCGCTTGATACCCCTGAGACATTGACGCTTGTTCAACTCCGCCAGCTTGACCTCGCACGCGCGCTTGCCTCTGAGCCCAAACTGATTTTGCTTGATGAACCTGCGGCTGGCATGACGCCTTATGAAACAGACCAGCTTGCAAAAACTCTCCAAGATCACGTTTTAAACGGTCGCAGCGCCATAATAATTGAACATAAAATCGACTTTATTGCGGCCCTGGCCAAAAGGACATTTGTTCTTAGTGCAGGGCGGGCCATCGCAGATGGGCCCACTGATGAGGTGCTTTGCGACAAAGATGTGCGTCGCATTTACCTAGGAGAATGCGGATGATTGACGTAAGCAATCTTTCAGTGCGTTTTGGGAAAATTCGTGCGGTTCAAGACGCGTCATTCACTCTGTCTTGCGGACAATTGATGACAATTGTTGGTTTGAACGGGTCAGGTAAAACAAGTCTTGCCAACGCAGTGAACGGTTTGATCCCGATTGCAGGCGGCAAAATAGAAATTGATCGCGTCGATGTCACCAAAAGCCCTTTCCATCAAAGGGGTCCAATCGCTTTGGTGCCTGAGGGTCGAGTGCTTGCCCCGTCATTGAGTATTCATGAAACACTGCGCCTTGGAGGTGGGAGAATAAGCCGTTCAGAATTTCTGCAGCGCTCAAATTCTGTTCTCACTTTATTTCCAGAACTGGGTGAGCGTTTGGATCAAAAGGCAGGGTCGCTCAGCGGGGGGGAGGCAAGTTTATTGTCCTTTGCAAGGGCTTTGATGAGGGCACCAAAATACCTAATTCTTGATGAACCAACGCTTGGTTTGTCGCCGGCGGCAACCAAACGCGTCTTTGAAACAATCGCTGATCTACGAAATCTTGGATTGGGGATCTTACTGATAGAACAAAACCTCCAGCTGGCCATTTCTGGGTCGGATTTGTTTTATCTGATGCGCGATGGTCGCCTGAGCGGGTGTCATAATGCCTTCGCTGCAAGCAGCCCCCGACAGATAGAAAATCTCTTGTTCAAAACGGAAAGGTAATCCAATGTTCAAAGCTTCCATTGTTGGTCTTATAACCATATTATCCACCCCAGCCATCGCAGGGCGTATCAATGCGGATGTCAATTGCCTGCAAGGGGCGGAGGACATGCAGTTTGATTGCATGTTCATGCTTATGCAGGATGCAGCGCCTCTTCAAGGCGCGGAATTTACGGTTTTGCCCCAAATGCCTTCCATGCCGATGGCTCATAACACTCAGCCCATTCCAGCCATGCCGCTGGCAGACGCCGGTCGATATCATGTCCCAATGGTTTTGGATATGTTGGGAGAATGGGCGCTCAAGCTTGAATTCAGCGCCCCGCAGCGGGATGTTGTTGTCATCAAAGTACAGTTTCCTGCCGATGTGACTGCCAAAACCCCGTCCCATTCACATAGCCATACCAATACCCATACCCATACCCACAAGGACTGAGTATCACGCAGGATTATTTGTCAATTGTTTGCCAAATTCCGCGCGATACCAAATCCCTGATCACGTCATGGGTTATGCGTTCCAGTTCCTGACTGGCGCGCGTCATCGGCTTTGCGGGATTGCGCACAAGATAAACCGGCCGAACCAATTTTGGTTCGATAATCGGCGCCATGATCAAATCGCCGCGTTCAACAAAATCAATGGCCGCCGCGGGCGCGAGGATGGTATGACCGCTCCCGCGTGCCACCAGTGTTTTGATCTGGCCTAGACCATCCATCTCAGTCACCACATTAAGCGATACCCCTTGCGATTTCATGAGCCTGTCAATCATGATGCGCAAGCCGTGATGGGGTGAGGGCAGAACAAGTTCCGCGTTTGGAATTTCTGACACCTTCACAGGAGAACCAACACGGGTCTCAAAAGGCCAGGCATCCGGCGCCGAGAAAAAATGAAGCTCCTCGGTCATAAGTTCGGTGTAGTTCATATGCCGCACAGAGCCCAAATCATATAGCATCCCAACATCTATGCTCTGATCTTCAAGCCAGCCTTTGATAAAACCGCTCATTGCGTCAATGGCGCGAAATTTTACTTTGGGAACTTCCAGACGAACTGTTTCGGCCAGTGGAACCGATAAGACCATGGCGATCGAACTTGGAAGCCCAAACGTAACTTCCCCCTGCGGTTCGCTTCCCGACCTTTTTACCGCTTCTACCGCATTGTTCATCGCTTCAAGTATTTCGCACGCATGGGAAAAAAGAATTTCGCCGGATTGAGTCAACGTCATCCCGCGTGGACTGCGATTGAACAAGGTGACACCAAGGTCTTTTTCAACGGTGATAATGTGCTGAGACAGCGATGGTTGCGCGACATTGACCCTCTGTGCTGCTGCAGAAAGGGACCCTTCCTCAGCAATTGCCACAAAATATCGAAGTTGGCGTATATCCATGATTTGTCCTCCGGGGGTATATTAAATTCTTATGGCTTAATTAGGAAGTGATTATTTCTGTTCTTGTGAAACACGTGGAATAGATGGAGGAAGAACTAATTTGGAGTCACACTCATGCAGGATTTGGATGGGGTAACTGTGGTCGCACTAGAGCAGGCCGTTGCTGCTCCTTATGCGTCTGGGCGCTTGGCTGATGCTGGCGCACGCGTTATCAAGATCGAACGTTACGAAGGTGATTTTGCCCGCAATTATGACACGTTGGTAAAGGGTGAAAGCGCCTATTTTGTCTGGCTGAACCGCGGCAAGGAATCAATCCGGCTGGATGTGAAAAATTCCCAAGATCACGCTATCCTTTCTGAAATGATTGCCCGTGCAGATGTGTTTATCCAAAATCTTGTCCCCGGTGCGGCGGCGCGGCTCGGGTTTGGTGCAGAAGAGCTTTGTGAACGGTTCCCGCGGCTGATTTATTGCTCCATATCAGGCTATGGCGAAGATGGCCCTTATCGCGACCAAAAGGCATATGATCTTTTGATACAGGCCGAAAGCGGTCTTTGTGCGATCAATGGAACCGAGGATGGCGCGGCGCGTGTCGGGGTTTCGGTCTGTGATATCGCCGCTGGAATGACAGCTTTTCAGGCAATTTTGCAGGCGCTTTATGCAAGGGAGAAAACGGGCAAAGGCCGATATGTGGAAGTGTCCTTGTTTCACTCTATGGCTGACTGGATGAACGTACCCTATTTGCAAACTCGATATGGGGGACAGCCCCCCAAGCGGCTTGGTTTGAAACACCCCAGCATTGCACCTTATGGAGCATTTGAATGTGGCGATGGTAAATTTGTTCTGATCTCAATCCAAAATGAACGAGAATGGGTTAGATTATGTGCAGAAGTCTTAAACATGCCAGAGTTGGCGAGCAATCCGAAATTTTCAAATAACACAGTGCGCGCCGAAAATCGCTCGGAACTGGATCAAATCATCAATGAGATTTTCATTCACTGGACCCGCGATGAGACAATTGAAAAGCTAGACAAAGCGTCGATTGCCTTTGGCCGATTGAGTGATCTTGAAGATCTGTTATCGCATCCGCAAAATAAACTGATCCAGGTTACCACACCTGCAGGAGGCATCGAAATGCTGTCACCTGGCGCGATGATCAAGGGTGCCGCGCCAAATTTCCGTCCTGTACCAGCACTTGGGCAACATGACGCTCCGCTACGGGAAGAATTTGCGAGCAAGTCTGAACAGAAAGCCAAATAGCTAGAGTTTTATCCTATACCAGAGCAATTAATTCGATCTTACCCCGTACTTTAGTCTTCGCCGTAGAATGAAAATAGTATTCTGACTCGGCCAAGGGAGGTATCTATGCCGGACATTATCCTTCATCATTACGATCTTTCTCCATTTTCTGAGAAAATCCGCTTGGCCCTTGGGTATAAGGGGCTTGATTGGAAGTCTGTCAAAGTGGAAGCCGTACCGCCAAGGCCACTTTTGAATGCGCTGACAGGTGGGTATCGTAGAGTACCGGTCTTGCAGGTGGGTGCAGATATTTACTGCGATACAGAGATTATTTTTCGTGCCCTTGAACGCCTTAAACCAAACCCGACGCTTTATCCGACAGGGGTCGGGATTTCAAAAGCGCTCTCTCTTTGGTGGGACAGGGCCACTTGGAAACCTGCAATAGGTATTTTGGTCGATTACATCGGAGAGCATTTGCCGCCAGAATTCCTTGCCGATCGTAAAGATCACTATCTGGGATACGATATTTCCAAAGCAGCCATGGCTCCGATGCTTCCCGCATATGTTCAAGAGATGACCGCCTTTGCGGAATGGCTGGGATCCATGTTGCAAGAAAACGGTGCCTACCTCACTGGAAATGCGCTGAGCGTTGCAGATTTGACATGTTACCATTCGCTCTGGCTTTTGCGGGCAAATTGTGGCGCGGAGGAGATCGATAAACAATTGAATTTGTCTCCTGCGCTTGTCGCTTGGATGGACGAGATTAATGCCATCGGTCATGGCAAAAGTATTGAAATCACCCCAGAAGACGCGCTGGAAATCGCGCGCACCGCGACACCAAGCCTTCCTTCGGTTGGCTTCAACGATCCCACCGGTATCGCTGCAGGAAGCCGTGTCTCGGTCACGCCCAACGACAATGCTCGGGTTCCCGTGACGGGGACTTTGGTGGCTGCCGACGCACAGGAAATCATCATCCGCAAAGATACGCCTGAAACTGGCGTTCTGCATATTCATTTTCCCCGTGCCGGCTTTGAAACACTTCCGGTTGGCTTATCCACCAAATCGGTCGCCTGAGACCCTTAAGGAGAAGAATAATGAAAGATCTAGATACAGAGGAAACCCTTGCTGCAAATAAGCAAAGAGCGCGCGATTATTTCAAAGCCTTTGCGACCCAAGATCGGGCTTGGTTAGATAGCAATGTGGCCAAAACCTATATTCGACAAGACACGACCCTGCCGTTCGAGGTCATTGGACCGGACGGGGTGATGCAGCTTGGGGATGTGTTGCTTGGGGCCTTTTCTGAGATTGATCTGGATATCCAAGACGTTATTGCGGAAAATGATAAAGTGCTCGTGCATCTGCGCTTTCGGGGTGTGCATTCAGGTGCCTTTGGCGATTATCAGGCAACCGGGAAGCGTTTTGACGTTATGGTTCTGGATTTTTTCCGTATGGAAGATGGGATGATTGCCGAACAATGGCCAGCCATCGATAACTTGGGCCTTCAGCAGCAAATCGGGATGATTTGAGAGAATGAAGCTTGAAGGCAAATCTGCTCTTATCACTGGCGGCGCTTCAGGCTTTGGCGCGGCAATTGCGCGTAGGTTTTCCGCTGAAGGTGCGCAAGTCATCATCATGGACCTTAACGGGGAGGGTGCGGCAATAGTGGCCTCTGAATGTGGGGCGCAACCCGTTGTGGGCGACGTGACCAAAGCAGAAGATATCAATCGCGCGGTGTCTGTAACTATCGAACAGACGGGTCGTGCGGACATCGTTGTGAACAATGCCGGCTGGACACATCGCAACAAACCGATGTTGGAGGTGAGTGAAGAAGAATATGACCGCCTTTATGATATAAACGTACGTTCGATCTTTCACATGACGCGCGCGATTGTTCCTGTTATGCGACAACAAGGGGGCGGCGTCATCCTCAATATTGGATCCACAGCGGGCATTCGTCCGCGCCCAGGGCTGACATGGTACAATTCGACGAAAGGTGCCGTTAATCTGCTTTCAAAATCAATGGCAGTTGAACTCGCCCCTGACAAAATTCGGGTCAATTGTGTGGCACCTGTGATTGGTGCAACGGCCTTGCTTGAATCCTTTATGGGCCTGCCGGATACACCGGAAAACAGGGCAAAATTCACAGGGACAATTCCCCTCGGCCGATTGTCTGAACCTCAGGATGTGGCAAATGCCTGTTTGTATCTGGCATCAGATGATGCAGCCTTTATCACTGGCGTTGTCCTAGAGGTGGATGGGGGCAGGACCGTCTAAATTATGGGCACGAAAATACCCGTCACATATCTTTTTGTCCCTGCAGACCGCCCCGAGCGATATGAAAAGGCTTTGGCATCTGGTTCAGACCGGATCATCATTGATTTAGAAGATGCCGTCAGAATTGACGCAAAACAGGCAGCGCGCATGGCACTGAGACATGCGGATATTGACTGGGAGCGGGTCGTGGTGCGGATGAATCCGGCGGGATCCCAGTTTTTCGAGGAAGATCTTTTGGCTGTGGCAGAAACCAAAGTTACAACCATTTTATTGCCCAAAGCAGAGCGCCAATCCGATATAGTGGACCTTTTGAATGCACTTGAGCGCGAGGTCGAGGTCATTCCGCAGATTGAAACTGCCAAAGGGCTTAACGAGCTGGATCAGCTTCTTCTGGCGCCTTGTGTGAGAAGGGTGGCTTTTGGTCATCTGGATATGGCGGTTGATCTGGGTACTGCGAATGATTGGGACAGTCTTGTTCTTGCGCGCCAAACGCTTGTCTGGAGATCACGCTTGCATCATAAGGATCCCCCGATTGACAGCGTGACACCGGCGATTGATGCCTCTGAGGTTTTTCGCGAAGCAGCATCGGCAAAACGTTTTGGGTTTGGGGGCAAATTATTGATCCACCCAAAGCAGGTTGAACCAACGCTAAAAGCATTTGCACCCTCTGATCAGGAAGTGGAATGGGCGCGAAAAGTGCTTGCAGCTTTGGAAAACTCATATGGAAGCGCTGTGGCGGTAGATGGCAAGATGGTGGATAAACCTGTCGAAGATGCCGCAAAGAGAGTGCTTGCTGCATTGACAACTTCTGAAGTCGATCAATCACTATATGCGCTGATCGATAAAGATAAAAATTAGGGGTAAGGGGAATACATATGATCTCTTTGCCGACCATAGGGCAAATGCTATCGACGCACGCGCGTTTGACTCCCAATCGTCTGGCAGCGCGCGACCTCACGCGCGACATGAATTATGCCCTTTGGAACGAAAGAGCCTGCAGGTTGGCAAACGGGCTATTGGCTTTGGGACTTTCGAAGGGCGATCGGATCGCCGTTATTGCCTATAACCGCTTAGAGTGGGTCGAAATATACACGGCTGTAGCCAAAGCCGGTCTTGTTGCCGTGCCGATAAATTTTCGCCTTACCGCGTCAGAGGTGCATTACATCTGTCAAGACTGCGAGATATCAGCCGTAATTGTTGAAGACGTATTGGCAGAGGTTTTTGATCAAATTCGCGGTGATCTCAATCTGCCTGACGAAAATCATATACTTATATCACAGGATGCACAGGACGGTTGGCAAATATATGAAGCCTTGATTTCAAAGGCTCACTCTTCAGAGCCCAAGGTTATCGTAACACCCAAAGATACATGGTGTCTGATGTATACTTCGGGCACAACGGGACATCCCAAAGGCGTCATTCGAAGCCATCAGGGCATGGCGATGCTCGCGCTCATGACGCAGGTTGAGATGGGGTTCTCACGCTTAGATGATGCGCTTCTTGTCATGCCAATGTGTCATGCCAATTCCTTGAATTTCTTTGCAGCCTTTCTCAGTCTCGGTGCGACGGTAACAATTTTTTCAAAACCGAATTTTGATGCCGAACTTTGTTTGCGCACCTTCGGCACCTTGGGAATTACCTTTTCCTCTCTGACGCCAACGCACTTCATGATGATGCTTGATGTGCCACCAGAATCGCTTGGAGGCTGGGGGTTTCAAAACGTGAAAAAACTCATTGTCTCTTCTGCACCAGCGCGGGTTGACACGAAAAAAGCCATCATGAAAATGTTTCCAAATTCTGGTCTTTATGAACTTTATGGTTCTACCGAAGCGGGATGGGTTACATTTTTGCACCCTGAGGAGCTTTTTGGGCACGTTGGAACAGTGGGACGAGAAGTTGTCGGTTCTGCACCGATAAAGCTATTGGATGAAAGTGGAAACGAAGTGCCAGATGGCACGCCGGGTGAATTGTTTTCATGTGGACCATATGCATTTGACGGGTATTGGAACTTGCCCGAGAAAACCACCGAAGCTTTCCGCGGAACATACCTGTCGGTGGGGGACATTGCGTTGCGCGACAAAGATGGGTTTATCCGGCTGATTGATCGCAAAAAGAATATGATCATTTCAGGTGGTGAAAATGTCTATCCTACCGAAGTGGAAGCGGTCCTTGCGCAGCACCCAGAGGTCAAAGATGTGGCGGTAGTCGGCTGTCCAGACCAGAAATGGGGGGAACGTGTGGCCGCTGCAGTCGTTCGAACAGCGGGATCAACGCTCAATCAGGAGGCTTTGATCGCATGGTCCAAAGACAAATTGGCAAAATACAAATGTCCCAAAGAGGTTGTGTTTTTAAGTACAGAGGAAATGCCGCGCAACACGACGGGCAAAATCCTTCATCGGGTCTTGCGCGAACGTTTCGCCTCCAATCCGAACTAAAAGAGGTAGAAGATGACTCAAAATAGCGGAGCCGCCTTGATTGCAACCACGTTAAAGGCACGCGGGACCGAACGGGTCTTTGCCCTGTGTGGGGGACATATTATGCCGATATGGATGGCATTGGATGATGCGGGAATTGAGATTGTTGACGTGCGGGATGAACGTTCAGCAGTCTATATGGCTCATGCCCATGCGGCGCTGACAGGCCGGTTTTCCGTCGCGCTGGTGACGGCTGGACCGGGTGTCACAAATGCCATCACGGGTGTTGCTAATGCGCATGTTTCGCGCAGTCCGGTTTTGGTCTTGGCGGGGTCACCCCCACGTCCCCAAGAGGGACGTGGCGCGCTGCAGGATCTGGATCACTGCGCGCTCATGCGCCCGATCACCCGAATTGCAAAGAAAATTTCCACGGCTTCATCCCTGCCGCGCGAATTGGATTTTGCCATTTCTGCCGCACTTGGGATTGGCGGAGAACCCGGACCCTGTTTCTTGGATATTCCAGTTGATGTGCAGAGGGATATCCTGCCAAGGGTCATTTTCGAACTGGAACAAGTGGCAGGTCGCGCAAAACCGCGTGCCAGAGCATTTGAAGAAGATCTGGATGTGGCGGCAGAATTGATACAAAATTCAAATCGACCTGTTGTTATTTCAGGCCGCGGTGCAAATGATGCGGCGGATGCCTTGCCCCACTTTCTGGAGATTTCGGGCGCCGCTTATCTGGATACGGGTGAAACCAAGGGCATTTTACCGGAATCCCACCCCGCGCAAGTTGGGGCGATGCGCGGCGCGGCGTTAAGCGGTGCTGATTTGATCATCACAATCGGGCGAAAATTAGATTTTCAACTCGCCTATGGATCACCGGCAATTTTCGGGTCCACAAAATTCCTCAGAATTTCTGATGTGGCCCAAGAACTGAATGACAACCGGTTGGGCGATATGGCGCTTTTGGGGACTGTGGAAGACACGCTTGAGAAGCTTTCAAAACGACTGGCGGACAAGCGCATTCCCCGCGAATGGGTGGAGGATCTAAGAAGAAATCACCAGAAACGCTCCGCCGCGCTGATTCAGGCGATGGAAACCGCGCCATCGGACGCTTTTGGTCGCCTTCACCCGAACCGTCTTTTGGGCGAGATCAGAAAAAGGCTAAAGCAAAATGCGATTGTGATTGCGGATGGGGGGGACATACTGAGTTTTGCACGTGTCGGTCTATCATCATCAACCTATCTGGACCCGGGCCCCCTCGGATGTATCGGCATGGCCACACCCTTTGCGATTGGCGCTGCCAAAGCAGCACCGGAGCGTCAGGTTGTTGCTGTGACGGGTGACGGCGCTTTTGGTTTTACCGGAATAGAGATGGATACAGCGAAACGTCACAACGTGCCCATGATGATCGTTGTGAGCAATAATGGGTCTTGGGCCATCGAGGTTCGTGATCAAATGGACCGTTTTGGCAAAGCCGTCGGAACACATCTTCAATTTACGGATTATGCGGGAATGGCACGTTCCTTTGGGCTGAAGGCTTGGCGGATCGAAGGGGAAGACGCTCTTGCCCCCGGTCTTGACGCCGCATTTGCAGCATATGCTGAGGGTCACACCGTTTTGGTTGATGTCATAACATCCCCTGAGGCAGTTTCATCAGACAGCAAAACTGGCTTGGCAATTGTGCCCGATTTTCAGGCGTTGAGCGCTTGGGATGACGCAGAACGCAATTGGCTGGAAGAAAAACACTAAGCCATCCTCATTTTGCGTCTGGATATCATTACAATAAATAGCGTTTTCAGCGGTAGGAAAATCCATTAAATGGGGGTGTACTGCGGTTTCCATTTCAAAACGACATTGAAAGAAACAGAGATCCTTGCCTCCTCTGACGCATTCGGATGGACCAGATGGTGAAGAAAGGCAGGCCAAATCATTAACTCGCCATTGGCTGGTAATTTTCGGAATTCAGGATCAACCTGCCCATCCCCTTTGATCGCATTCATATTGGCCTGTGGGCGGGGATCAAAAAAGCTGATCGCGCCCGGGTTGAGATCAGATCGATGCGTCTGGGCATTTTTTTGGTCCGGAATAGAGACATAATAGGTTCCAGACAGCCAAGAGTGCGGGTGATTGTGTAAATTATGATAATCGCCCAATCTGTTTATATTTGCCCATCCCTGCAGCGTCCATTCCAAGGAATAATCAATTCCCAGTTCTGTCGCGTAATCAAGTATGGCGCGGTTACAACATTGTTGCAGCCATTTCACAGCCGGATGATCAAGGTCGAAAAAATTATAAGCCGTGTAGTCGACGGTCATGTCCGATTTTTTGTCATCTAAGGAAAGAATGAATTCTTTAAGGATCGGATTGGCGTTTTCACTGCCCGGCAATCTCATCGACATGAACTGTGTTGGCCAGAGGCTTAGGAATTTTGGATGAGAGGACTGGTTTTCCGGTGAATTCATCTAAGATTACCTACCTCATGCCTTACGCGACCATCGTTTCCGCGCGTTTAAGGTCTACGGACACAAGCTGGCTCACGCCTTGTTCTTGCATGGTGACCCCAAACAGCCGATCCATACGCGCCATTGTCACGGCATGGTGGGTGATGATCAAAAATCTTGTATCTGTGCGGCGGCACATTTCGTCGAGCATATCACAAAAGCGCGTGACATTGGCGTCATCTAGAGGTGCATCAACCTCATCCAGCACACAAATTGGGGCGGGGTTTGCCAAAAAGACGGCAAAGATCAATGCCAGTGCAGTCAGGGTTTGCTCGCCACCCGAAAGAAGCGACATTGTGCTCAGCTTTTTGCCGGGCGGTTGGCACATGATTTCGAGTCCTGCTTCGAGGGGGTCATCGCTTTCAACCATCACCAGATCAGCCTCTCCACCACCAAAGAGATGCTTGAACAGCATGCCAAAGTTGCTGTTCACCTGTTCAAAGGCGGTCAAAAGCCTTTCTCGACCCTCCCGGTTCAGATTGGAAATCCCGTTGCGAAGCGCCTTGACCGCCTCTTCTAGGTCGGCCTTCTCACTGGCAAGGGACGTGTATTCAGCTTCGACCTCTTTTGCGTCCTCTTCAGCGCGCAAGTTGACGGCCCCCAGTGCATCCCTTTGTCTTTTTAGGCGGCCAACTTCGGCTTCCACGTCTCCGGCAGGGGGCATTTTATCGGCATCGCGGTTTAATTTTGCCAAAAGAAGCTGCGGGGTTTGGCCGAGATCTTCTTCGATCCTCGATGCTGCTTTGGCCTGTTGATCGCGCGCGGCATCGGCGCGGGCCTGTGATACCGCACGCTCTTCGCGTGCTTCGGAGGCCGCTCTTTCGGCATCGCGTTCTCTTTGAACAGACTCGCGCTGCGTTGTTTCACCCAAAGCCAGCGCATCGCCAGCCTCTTTGCAGCGCGTTTGCGCTGCAACGACGGAGGCATCAATTTTTGTCCTTTTCTGCGCGATTTCATCCGGTTTTAAATTTGCCTCTTTCAGCGTTTCCTCGGTTTCCGATTGACGCTGCAACAGTTCTGCGCTGCGCTGTTCTGCAGTTTGCAGCCGATGGCGCCAAATATTCATTTCTTTTTCAATTTCTGACATACGCTTCAGGCGCGCTTCGCCTTCGCGACGAAGCTCATCACAGGCCGACCGCTTGGTCATCATCGTCATGCGTGAGGCTTCGACAGTCGTTTTGATGTCTTCGGTTTCTCGCCGTGCAGTGTCTAGATCCCCCAACTCTTCTACTGCCTTGGTGGCCGCTTGTAGCTGAATGCGTGCTTCCATAGCCTCTTCTTCGTGACGCGCCACGGTCAGTTCCAAACTTTCCAAGCGGCTCTGCGCAAGGTTTCCATCGGCCTCTGCGCGGCTCAACGCTCGGCTTGCATCTGCCATAGCTTTATCTGCCTCACGCCGTGCATCACGGGCTGCGCGATCGGCGTCTGTTGCTTCTGAAAGCTGGCGTGCGGCACTTTCGTGGGCCGCCCGCGCAGCGTTGACAGCCTCTTCCGCCAAATCAAGCGCATTTTTCAACTCGGAAAGCCGGTTCATCTGTTCAAGTCTCAATGCCGCAGAAGACGATACATCGCTTGACAGAACTTTATATCCATCCCAGCGCCAAAGATCGCCTTCTTGGGTCACCAAACGTTGGCCCGGGGCGAGATCGGATTGCAGACGTCCACCTTCCGGCGCAGTGACGAGCCCGATCTGGGACATTCTTCGGCTGAGGACTGGCGTGCTTGCTACATAATCAGATAAAGGACGCGCGCCTTTGGGCAAGGGTGCCGTCGTTTCGTAAGGCGGCAGGGGAACCCATCCGGTTGACGCATCGGATGCCTCAATTTCAGCTGTCCTGAGGTCATCCGATAAGGCAGCGCCAATCGCTTTTTCAAAACCGCTTTGTACCTGCAATTGATCAATGATTTGCGTCACTTCGGACGTCTCGCGATCAACGAGTTTTGAGAGCGCGCTCACTTCTGCGCGCAGCGCGTTTGCTTCGCCTTCCGCTTCTGAGCGTCGCGCGCGTGCCTCGGCTTCAAGGGACTGGGCCTGTGCGCGCTGCGCTTCTGCATCCCGCAGTTTTTCCTCACTTTGTTCAGATGCGTTAACGGCGTTTTTCTCAAGACGTTGCGCTTCGTCAAGATGCTGCTGTGCAGTGGTACGCACCTCTTTGGCTTCTCCAAGTGATGTGCGTGCGCTTTGCGCACCTTTTTCGTTCTTTTCCAGATTTGTTTGGCAATCGGACATAAACCGATGCGCGGATTGGTGGCGTGCGGCCAGACGCGCAACATCTTCGGTTTTCTGGGATAGGTCGCTTTCACGGGCTTGAAGGATGGCGGCCGCATTGCGCGCTTCTGACTCTGCGGCTTCCAGTTTTACGCTATGACCTTCCTGCCCCTCGTTGAGGGCCAGTTTTTCCGTCTCTAACTGCCTGATAGTTTCGCCCGCGTCCCTGTTCAGTCCAGTTTCACGCTCCATGTCGAGTGCAAGTTGTTCAAGGCGATTGTTGAGCGTTTCAATGCGTTCGCGCGCGCGGTCTTCTTCTTGGTCAAGTGTGTCCCGTTCTACCAGAAGCCGTTGTAGGATGGCGCCTGAAACGGCCTCTTCTTCGCGAAGGGGGGGGAGCTTCTCATCTGCCTCACCGCGCACTTTTTCTGCATCTCGCGCAGCAGCTTCGGCCTTTGCTGCGGCAAGTGTGCGCTCGCGAAGCTCTGCATCTGATGCAAGGCAGGCCTGTTCTGCATCCCGCCAGCGCAGAAACAACAACATGCTTTCGGCGGTTCTAAGCTCTTCTGCGATTGCGCGATACCGGGCCGCATGACGCGCCTGACGCGCCAATTGTGACAGCTGTTGCGCCATCTGTTCTAGGACGTCGTCAACCCGCGCCAAATTTGTTTCAGTGCTGTTGAGTTTTAATTCCGCTTCGTGGCGGCGTTGATAAAGGCCGGATATTCCAGCGGCTTCTTCTAAAATCCTACGACGGTTTTTCGGTTTGGCATTGATCAGTTCGGAAATTTGCCCTTGGCGCACCAATGAAGGAGAATGCGCCCCTGTTGAGGCATCTGCAAAGAGCATCTGAACATCTCTCGCGCGGACATCTTTACCTGATGCTTTATAGGCGCTTCCCGCATCCCGTGTGATACGGCGCACGATTTCCAAGACGTCGCTGTCATTGAAACCGGACGGGGCCAAGCGCTCTGAGTTATCCAAAAGAAGGCTGACTTCGGCAAAGTTGCGCGCGGGGCGAGATGCAGCGCCTGCAAAGATCACATCTTCCATCCCGTCGCCCCGCATGGCGGTCGGGCGGTTTTCCCCCATGACCCAGCGCAAAGCTTCGAGTAAATTGGACTTACCACAACCGTTCGGGCCAACCACACCGGTTAACCCGTCAGAGATCAACAGCTCTGTGGGATCAACAAAGCTTTTAAAGCCTGCTAGCCTTAGTTTCGTAAAACGCACCGATGTACTGCCCTTGATTCTCTTTTTGGTTAGTGTGCCTGTCGCTTGCGGCTGAGTCAAACCTGCCTTACCTGATATCGTGGCAACCATCCGCTTGCCCCACTATATATCGACTTTATGATACGTCAGCTTGCCCGGGTTGACCAAAGGCATTATGGCTGAAAAAGCATATTTTTGACGGATATTCTTATGGTCACAATTGATTACGCCGATCCACGACATCCGCAGATCACTGATCTGCTGATGCAAAGTCATGCTCTCATGCAATCGCTTTATAGCGAACAGGAAAACCATTATCTGTCGATTGATGCGCTTTGCCAACAGGATGTGCGCTTTTATGCAGCGGATCTTGATGGAGCTTACGTGGGCTGTGCCGCACTGGCGCTGAAAGAGGGCTATGGAGAGTTGAAATCGATGTTCTGCGACCCCCGTCATCGCGGTAAAGGGATTGCCAAAGCCTTGATTGCGGCTTTGGAGCAAGAGGCCAAATCGCGGGAATTTGACGTTATACGCCTTGAAACCGGTGAATTGCTGAAAGAAGCCGTTACGCTTTACACCAAGCTTGGCTTTGTCCGCCGTGGTCCATTTGGCGATTACGCGGATGATCCGGCTTCGGTTTTTATGGAAAAATCGCTTAATTAAACCCACAGCGCAAGTGCCCCTCAATCACGGATGGATCTGCTTTGGTGATCGCGATATTGCGGCATTGGGTGACCTGATGAATGGCTTCTGCCGCCTGTAAAATAATCCTGTGTTTGTCAGGCGTGGCAAGAAAACTGCGCCGAACGGCTTCAACGCGAAATCCCCTTTGACGCACATCAAACGCGACACCTTCCACCATGACGGATGCTGCGGGACGGGACCAGAAATAAGGCGTTCCCGTGTTACATCCCCACAGTAAAGTCAAAAAACAAAGCGCCATCCAACGCATGCGCACCCCATTAAATTTTTAGGAAGTTTTGGGGCGGAGTGGTTAATGTCGGGTTAATGAGCGCGTTGCGGTTTGCCAAAGATCGTGTGTCTACCGGTTGGATTAGGCTAAAGTTCAGCTGTTTAACAGCTTTTGGAGCATATCGCTTTGCGCCTCTTCTAGGCTTTCAATGACATCAAAATGATGTTTCTCGGGTTCAATGATAATATCTGCTGACCATGCATGTGCCAGCCATTGGGCCTGATCAATGAACACGGGGCGTTCATTTGCTCCTACCCAAACTGTGACGGGGCAGGTTGGCTTGGGCATCAGCGTCGGGCTTTCGGCGATGGCGTCTTCTTGGGTCAATTCAAAAGCGTCATTCATCGCCGTCTGGCGCAGCGGGCGCAGATCACCCACCGGAGATATGGGCATCACGTGGCTGATACGATCCATGACCTCAGGCGCCAAAAGATCCCCGACAGCCATCCGCGCCACAAGGTGCCCGCCCGCTGAATGGCCTGCCAGAGCAATCTTGCCCGTGCTGCGCTTTGCGATCTCTTCGACGGCCTTTGCAATTTGCCTGCTGATGTCGCTGATGCGCACTGACGGGCACAGATCATAGGAGGGCATCGCCACCTGCAATCCGAGATCCAAGGCCCCTTTGGCAAGGTGGGACCAATATGATTTGTCAAACCGCAACCAATACCCGCCGTGAACAAAGATCAAAATATCTTCTGATGGGCCGCTCGGCAAAAAGTGGTCAAATCTCTGCCGCTCTGTCGGACCATAGGCCATGTCAAGATACGCGCGGCCCGCTTGAAGCTGCTTTTCTCGAAACGCTTTGGCCGTTTCTTCCCAATGAGGCACAAAACGGTCTGCGTTCGGGATATGGGCGGCATTGGCATAGGCATCGTCCAGGTTTTCCATATTTTATCCCTCCTGATCTGGACAAACAGTTGCAGAAACGCTTTGAGTAGACCAGCGAATTTTTTCGGGAGGTAAAAATGCTCGACGATACGACAAATCTGGCAAGCTTGCTCAAGGATCCAAGCCTTTTGGTCACCAAAGGGTATCTGGCAGGGGACTGGGTGGATGGCGAAGGTGGCGCAACCTTTGATGTTTATAATCCCGCACGAGGCGATGTGATTGCCAAGGTGGCTGACTTTAGCAGAGCGCAAGCGGCAGAGGCGATCGGCGCGGCGGAAGTCGCGCAAAAAGAATGGGCTGCGATGACGGCGAAAGAACGCAGTGTCATCCTGCGCCGCTGGTATGATCTGATGATGGAAAACGCGGATGATCTGGCGATCATTCTCACAGCCGAGCAAGGAAAGCCGCTTGCCGAAGCACGGGGCGAAATTGGGTATGGCGCCTCCTTCATTGAATTTTTTGCAGAAGAAGCAAAGCGCATTTACGGAGAAACCATTCCAGGGCACCAGCGGGACAAACGGATTACAGTGCTTAAACAGCCCATTGGGGTTGCAGCCTCTATCACCCCATGGAATTTTCCGAATGCGATGATTACCCGCAAAGCCGGACCGGCTTTGGCGGCAGGCTGCGCCTTTGTTGCCCGCCCCGCCAAAGAAACGCCATTGTCTGCGCTTGTGATGGGGGAATTGGCCAGTCGTGCAGGCATCCCGAAAGGGGTTTTGTCGATTATCCCGTCTTCACGATCTTCAGAAATAGGTAAAGAATTTTGTGAAAACCCGATCGTTCGCAAGCTGACGTTCACCGGTTCTACCGAAGTGGGGCGTGTGTTGCTTAGGCAAGCTGCCGACAGCGTTATGAAATGTTCGATGGAATTGGGGGGCAATGCGCCTTTCATTGTGTTTGATGATGCGGATCTGGATGCTGCAGTGGAAGGCGCAATTATGTGTAAGTTCCGCAACAACGGTCAAACCTGCGTTTGCGCCAACCGGATCTATGTGCAAGCCGGTGTGTATGATGCGTTTGCCGAAAAACTTGCTGCGGCGGTCAGTAAGATGAAGGTCGGTGATGGTCTTGTTGAAGGCACTGCTTTAGGTCCGTTGATCAACAACGATGCCATTCTAAAGGTGCAGGAACATATTGCCGATGCGACGTCAAAGGGTGCACAGGTTCTTATTGGGGGCGATCCGGTGCAGGGGGCTGGACATTTCATTAATCCGACCATTGTCACAGGGGCCACAAAAGATATGGCTGTGTCCACTGAAGAAACCTTTGGTCCGCTCGCGCCATTGTTCAAATTCCAAGATGAAGACGAAGTCATCGCATTGGCTAATGATACGATATTTGGCCTTGCGTCTTACTTTTATGCCAAAGATCTGAGCCGCGTTTACAAAGTGGCAGAGGCGTTGGAATATGGCATCGTGGGTGTGAACACGGGCATTATTTCAACCGAAGTGGCCCCCTTTGGTGGCGTGAAACAGTCTGGATTGGGGCGTGAAGGCAGTCACCATGGCATCGATGACTACCTTGAAATGAAATATATCTGCATGTCGGTCTGAATCTGACAAAAGGATCGGTTGAGGCGAGGATCAAACTTCGCCTTGATCTTATACGCCTTTGACTGCTTTAGTATCCCTAGCCTAGGGAGATTGGGACATGTCGCAGCGCAAAGCCATTTGGGGTTGGTTCTTTTATGATTGGGCCGCCCAACCGTTTCATACGTTACTGATGACGTTTATTTTTGGCCCCTATTTTGCGATCGTGGCCTCGCAATATTACATGGGGCTCGGGCAGGATGAAACGCTTGCTGATGCCAATGCACAAATCATTTGGTCAAATTGTCTGTCCATTACAGGTCTGATCATTGGCTTTGGGGGGCCGATCATCGGGGCAATTGCAGATACCACCGGCACGCGTTTGCGCTGGATCTGGGGCTTTTCCATTATCTATTTCGTGACAGCTTTTGCGCTTTGGTACACCTATCCCGACGGGTCAAACATGTGGCTGATGCTCAGCGTCTTTGGCATCTGTTTCATTATGGCCGAATATACATATATTTTCACAAACGCCCAATTACCTGCGCTTGGATCGGCACAGGACATCGGAAAAATTTCTGGATCAGGCTTTGGATTTGGATATGTTGGCGGGGTTTTATCGCTTTTGGTGATGTTGCTTTTGTTTGTTGAGCAGGACAATGGCAAAACAATGATTTTGAACCTCGATCCTCTTTTTGGGCTGGATGCCGAACAAAAAGAAGGGACCCGTTTTGTCGGTCCTTTCGTGGCCGTGTGGTTTGCGATTTTCATGATCCCCTACTTTATGTGGATGCGTGAGGATCCGTCGATCAGACGTAAAATCAATATTGCGGAAGGGATTTCAAATCTCTGGGCCTCTGTCGTGTCTTTACCAGCCAAGAAAAGCCTCTTTGCCTATCTTGGTTCGTCCATGTTTTATCGGGATGCTTTGAATGGCCTTTATACTTTTGGGGGCACCTATGCGGTGCTTGTGTTAAACTGGAGCGTCATAAAGCTTGGCCAATTTGGAATTATTGCAGCGATTTCTGCCGCCTTGTTCAGTTGGCTTGGGGGCTATTGGGATCGCCGTTTTGGGCCAAAACCTGTAATTGTTGTGACAACAGTGATTTTGACTGGCGTTTGCTTTGTGATTGTAAACACATCACTCACCCATGTATTTGGTGTTGCTGTTGCCGAGGGGTCAAATCTTCCTGATCTAGTCTTTTACACCTGTGGTGTTTTTATCGGCGGTATGGGGGGCACGCTTCAATCTGCGAGCCGCTCAATGATGGTGCGCCATACGTCCCCCAAACGCGCAACCGAAGGCTTTGGGCTCTATGCGCTTTCAGGTCGCGCGACGGCCTTTCTTGCCCCCACCCTGATCGGAATTGTCACCGCGATCAGCGGAGACGCGCGCATCGGTATCTCTCCTTTGGTGGCCCTCTTTATTATTGGTCTCATCTTGTTACTGTGGGTCAACCCAAAAGGAGAAACAGAGACATGGGACACCACAGAATAACAAAAAGTGTCATTGGATTTTTGATGCTGCTTTTGGTTCCGGCCGCCAGTTTTGGCGAACCAGAGGCACGTCAGCTTTTTGGGAAAAAGAAAGATGCCTCTGCTCAGGCCAGCTATGCCCATGGAAGCTATGCCAAAGGGTGTTTGGCAGGTGGAACAGAATTGGCACAAACCGGCGAAACGTGGCAGGCGATGCGTCTGTCTAGAAACCGGAATTGGGGGCATCCTGTGACCATAGATTACATAAAGGATCTGTCGCAAAAAGCAGCCAAATTGCCCGGATGGAATGGGCTTTATATCGGGGATATTTCCCAGCCGCGCGGCGGGCCTATGATCAGCGGGCACAGAAGCCACCAAATTGGACTGGACATTGACATCTGGCTGCGTCCGGCGGTGGATTTAACGCTGAGCCGTCAGGCGCGGGAAGAGATTTCCTCTACGTCCCTGCGTCGCAAAGACGGGGCGTTTGTAAATGACAAATGGACCAGAGCGCATCACGATTTGATCAAAGCCGCTGCGAGCGATAGCCGCGTGGCACGCATTTTTTTGTTTCCCGGCGCAAAGGTGCAGATGTGTAAGGATGAAAAAGGTGACCGCGCATGGTTGCGCAAAGTGCGCCCTTGGTGGGGTCATCATTACCATTTCCATGTGCGGCTTAAATGCCCCGCTGGTATGAGCGGATGCATTGATCAGGCGCCTCCGCCAGCAGGCGATGGCTGCAAAGAAGCCCAAGGATGGGTTGACCGTATTCTCAATCCTCCTCCACCAAATCCAAATGCACCTAAACCAAAACCGCGCCGCGAATTGGTGCTGGCTGATCTGCCAAAGCAATGTGCTCAGGTCTTGACGTCAAAGTAAGGAGTCCCTAAACGCCTGTCTGCCGTTGATGGTCAGCGGCCGAGTCTCCGCAACCTTGATAAAACGGACCACATTATGAACAAACTTCTTCCCGGCATCGCCGCGATGGCAGCTGTTGTTGTTGCCTCTAACATTCTTGTACAGTTCCTAATCCTTGACGGACTATTGACTTGGGGGGCGTTTACTTATCCATTTGCCTTTTTGGTAACGGACCTGATGAACCGCGTTTATGGCCCAGCGGATGCTCGGCGGGTGGTTTACTTTGGATTTGTGACCGGGGTTGTGTGCTCCTTAATCGGAAGTCAGATCATGCTCGAGGGGGATGGTTACACCTATCCTGCCGTCGCCTTTCGCATCGCCGTGGGTTCCGGCATTGCATTTCTTGTTGCGCAATTGGTGGACGTCTTTGTCTTTGACCGTTTGCGCGCTGGTATTTGGTGGCGCGCGCCTCTGGCCTCCACGATTGTCGGATCTGTTCTCGACACGGCCTTGTTCTTTACGATTGCCTTCTCTGCAAGTGTCCCGTTTTTCTCGGAGGCGGCGAATGGTGACATTTCTTGGGCTTGGGATGCGGCACCGCTTCTCACATTTGGATCTGATGCACCACTTTGGGTATCGCTTGCCCTAGCAGATTGGATTGTTAAACTGTCCGTTGCTTTGGTCGCTTTGATCCCATTTCGAATTTTCGTTCACCGAATTTTTGATCAGGGTGCATAAAACATTTTGACAAATTCTTAATCTGTGCCACCATATACAGTATCGGAAACATAGAGAAAGGAGGTGATCCAGTGTCGAGAGAGGTATTGGAGAGAGGTGTCGGAACAGTCATGGGGGCACGGATCTAAGGCAATCCTTGGTCAGTGTACCACATGATTGGTGAGTGCCTAACCGGCCCCACCTCCGTAAATCTCGAAGGGCCGCCTCACTCGGGCGGCCCTTTCTGTTGAGGGTGGAAAAAGCGAAAAATGTTACGGATTACGGAAACAATTGTGCTCCAGGACTGGGAAGTGACGGAACAGTTTATTCGCGCCTCAGGCCCCGGTGGGCAAAACGTGAATAAAGTGAGCTCAGCCGTTGAACTGCGGTTTGAAGCAGCGCGTTCTCCGTCTTTGTCAGATCCGATCAAGGTGCGGTTGAAGCGCATTGCCGGACGCAAATGGACCAAAGAGGGGGCTATCGTTTTGCAATGCGATGACACCCGTCATCAGGCGCGCAATCGTGATATTGTGCGGGATAGATTGAAAGAAATGATCCTCAAAGCTTTGATCACCCCAAAAGCGCGCATTGCAACCCGTCCGACATTGGCGAGCAAACGGCGCAGGTTGGCGACAAAAAAACACAGAAGCACGATCAAATCCGGTCGTGGCAGGTCAAGTTCGGGGTTTGAGGGCGACACAGAGTAAATTCGCCCCTTGTCTTTTTTTGACCAATGCTTACTTCATACGCCAAAGAGGGAGAGCAAAGCATATGATGGCGATATACGGACCCATTCGGCTGATTTTAGACATCGCGTTTTTCTTTATGATCGCGCATATCATCATGAGTTGGCTCATCAATTTTCAGGTGTTAAATTTACGTCAGCCGCTTGTCGGCCAGATCTGGACAGGCTTAAATCGCCTGTTGGAACCGATCTATGAACCAATCCGGCGTATCCTGCCAGACACCCGACCGCTTGACCTTGCGCCCTTGGTGGCTTTTGTGATCATCATTTCCTTGCGCGACTACATCCTTCCTGCAGTACTTTTGGGGCGCTGAGGACCAGCGCCCGTTTGACAGACTGGGTATGTTTTTTCGTCAGAGACTGTTTAACAGGGCCGCTGTCGGCCAAGCATCCGCAGGGAAGCCAAGTTTTTCTTGAACACTTTGCACCGCAGCGCGGGTTTTTGCCCCCAAGATGCCGTCAATTGCGCCCACATCATAGCCAAGTTCTGTCAGCTTGGTTTGAAGCGCTTCCATTTCCGCTCCGCTCAAGCCGTCTTCCGGCGAAGTGTTTTTGTAGCGATCTGCCCCTTCGAGCAAAGTTGCAAAATATGCGGCCGTCGTCACATAGACAAAGCTTTTGTTCCATTCAAACAGCACATGATAGTTGGGATAAACCAAAAACGCGGGACCATAACGCCCTTGCGGCAGCAAAACCGAGGTCGGTACATTGGGATCAAGAAGGGCACCGTCGCGGCTACGCAGACCCAGTTTTTGCCATTCTTTTCCGGTTTTTTCTACACCAAACCCTGTCAGCGACCAATCAAAGCTATTGGGGAGGGAGACTTCTTGCAGCCAAGGTTCACCAGCGCGCCATCCCAGAGAGCGCAGCATATTTGCCCCGGACATCAACGCATCTGGCGGAGATGTTTTCAAATAAACATGCCCGTCACCATCGCCATCCACTCCATTCATAAGAATATCTTCGGGCAACATTTGCACCATGCCGATTTCACCGGCCCATGCGCCTTCGGTTGTGACCGGATCAAAATTACCCCGTTCAAACAATTCCAAAGCGGCAAAAACCTGCGGGCGAAAAAGATCAGGTCTGCGACAATCATGCGATAATGTGACCAGCGAATTAAGGGTATTATAGCTTCCCTGTACCGCACCAAAATCGGTCTCAAAGGCCCAAAAAGCTGTTAAAATGCCCCGTGGAACGCCAAAGCGCCGTTCGATTTCATCAAATATTTGTGCATATTTTGATAGGTTTTTTGCCCCATGCTGCACACGATGTTTGCTGATTAAGCGCCCTGAAAATTCTACGAATGGCAATTGGAATACGCCTTGCGCGCGGTCTGCCTTGATCGTTTTGGGGTCTTGGGCGACAGATGCGAAAAATTGTTCGATGTGAGATTTGGAATACCCTTTTTCGAGCGCTTCGCCTTTTAGACCTTTCACAAAAGTTTCAAAATCACCGCCACAGGTTTCTCCGCTGGCTGAGGTAACAGAAAAGCCCAACAGCAAACCGCACAGCAATATATTTTTCACATGTTTCTCCATTTTTACCTGCGTATTAATGTATCAATTTTCTCTGCATAGCTTTTTAAATCAAAGAAAAGACTAAGATCAACAAAAGGCATAACGCCCAAGCTGACCAAAGCATACGCGTTGCACGATCAATGTCATGGGCATTTGCGTGTTTATTTCCCCCTTTATTTACCCAAGCATATTCTTGTAGCGACCCATCGTAACTGCGTGGTCCAGACAAAGCGATGTCAAGTGCTCTGGCCATAGCCGCTTCGGGCCAGCCGGCATTGGGCGAACGGTGCATTTTTGCGTCTTTTGTAATGCCGCTCCATCCTCGCAGCCAAAAATTTCCAGACGCCCAGCACAAGAGAACGGCACTTAGACGCGCGGGTATGAAATTTAACAGATCATCAAAGCGTGCAGAGGCCCATCCAAACGCCCGGTAAGTATCCGTTTTATATCCAATCATGCTGTCGGCCGTATTAACTGTTTTATACAGGATCAATCCCGGTAAGCCCGCAACCATGTACCAAAAAATGGGTGCGATCACGCCGTCTGAAAAATTTTCTGCAGCCGATTCAATCGCCGCGCGTGCTACTTGTGCCTCATCCATGTCAGCTGTATCGCGCCCCACAATCTGCGAAACTGCAGATTTTCCATCTGACAAAGACAGCCTCAGTCCCGAAGCGACGGCGCTTACATGGTCAGTCAGAGACTTCTGAGCGATGAAAATCGCAATCACGAGCGTTTCAACGATTGGCCCCAATTGGCTGAGACCAAAACCGGCAAGCGTCGCAGTCACCACAAGGAAACATAAGCACACCGCGCCTTTGAGTTTTTGTGCGGGTGGAGAGTTGAATGAGTTGTCCCAAAATCTAATTGCCCGCCCGATCAGAACCACAGGATGGCTTAAACGCGACCATAGCCATTTTGGTTCCCCTAAAAGGGCGTCTAAAATCATTCCGACCGCCAGTAGACCCATCATGCTTTGGACCATTCAAGAAATGTCGTTACAATGGAATTTTGAGAATGCGGCGCGCGCTTTACAATTTCTGCATTTACACGCTGCCCTATGGCGCTATCGGAAAAGAATCGCTTCAAGAAGTTGAAGCCGAACAAAGATGAAAACCGATACGCCACAGAGTTATCCTCAAGTATTCCACAGAGTTATGCAAAACGAGCGCGTTTTGCCAAGAAATGCCTAAAAAAAACTTCTGGCAAAAAGAACGTCACTTTCGTCTCGCAACTATGCGAAAGCTATGGAGTATATTTTTCTGCCGTATGCAAGTTATTTCAAAAAAGTTAATTCATCCCGCGCGCGTTAATTGTTTGTTAGTACTTTTGGCGTCTTTCGGTACCGTATTCGTCCTTTTTCAGGGTTAAAAGTTTGGACATGAAAGTACTGATCGTCGAAAATATTAAAGAACTCGGTTTATTATGGCAGCGTGCTTTGCAGCGCCTTGGGGCCGAAGTGGTGTTTGTTCAAACGCAGTCTGCTGCAATAAGATGTCTTATGGACCAGTCTTACGACATCATTGTTCTTGATCTCGTTTTGGAAAGCGGAAGCGCTTTTGCGATCTCTGATTTTGCAAACTATAAACGACCGGAGGCGCGGGTGTTTTTTGTAACCAACACCTCTTTTTTTTCAGATGGCTCCATTTTTCAGCACTGTTCGAATGCTTGTGGCTACATCCAAAGTTCAACCCCACCTGAAGATATTGCAGCGATGGTTGAACATTATGCCCATGGACGCGGTTCCTTTTCAAACATCGATTCGCTTAGCGCCTAGTTTTGTTCGAGAAAGCGCATATCCATTTGGATTGGAGCAGCGAACGAGGGGGCCGAATTTATCATCTGTTACAAATCTGCCATAACATTTATCGCCTTTGTGCGTACCGGCAAACTTCTGGAATTTAGCGAACGGTTCTACATGACGTAGGTTGGTGGTCGAATAATACACTTTATATGCAGACCCTTACACCTGAGGTGTCCATGTTGAACGCCTCACGTCTCTAATCCGAAAAGATAGCAAAAAAATCTCAAAAATTCACTTGAACTTTAGAGGTAACGTTCCATGCTTAGTCCTGTAAGGAGTCACGGTATGACAACGTTTTTGTCTAAAGAAGTTCAAAAGGGCCTGCTTGAAGCGCGCGCGCAGCAAAAGCGCCGCAAGGCGCGTTATCGTGTGCAATTTGACGGATCAATGTATCCCGTGTTGAAGCTTTGGACCACCGGATTTTCGGTTGATGCAGAAAACGCACCTCATATGAGGGGTCTCGTTGATATTTTTGAAGGCCCAAAACATGTGTCTCAATGTCTTATCGTTGCCTCCGATGAGGAAAATGGCGAAGTGAAATTTGAATTCAAACGCAGCACGCCGACAAGTGACAAGGCTGCACTTGATTTTGTGCGCAGCCCTGATGCACCTGTGGCATTGTTGAATTAGGTTACTGAAGGTCCTCGAAGGCCTTGCTGAGGCGTTCAACCGCTTCGATAATATTGTAGCGTTGTGTGGCCAGATTAAAGCGCAGATGCCCATCACCCCCCAAACCAAAGGTTGACCCATGATTGGGTGCAACGCCGGCTTGATCTTGAACGCGGCTGCAAATTTCCTGATGTGTCATACCCGTACCCGAAAAATCAACCCAGCTGAGGTATGTTGCCTCAAGCGGAAATACAGATGTCCCGGGTAAGGCGTCGATCGCCCCTTCAAAAAGACGTCGGTTTTCATTCAGATAGTCCACCATCGCATCAACCCAATCAGCGCCTTCTTGGCTGTATCCGGCTTGTGTCATGACAATCCCAAAGCTGTTGGGGCTGATGCCAAGGGCGGACATACGTTTGTCAAACCGCGCACGCAGCTCCGGATTGGGGATAATCACATGCCCAGTGTGGGACCCGGCTATGTTAAAGGTTTTTGTGGGGGCATTCATCATCACCAAACGGTCATTGATGGCATCATCGACAAGCGCGAAAGGCGTGTGTTTATGGCCCGGGAACACGATATCCTGATGGATTTCATCACTGATCACTAGAAGGTCATGCCGTTTTGCAAAATCTGCCACGCCCTGAAGCTCTTCACGGGTCCACACCCGACCGCCCGGATTGTGTGGTGAGCAGAAAATAAGGACCTTTTCGTTCCCTGTCATCATACTGTCGTAGAGGTCAAAATCCAATTCATGCCGATTGTTCACGCTTTTGAGCGGACATTGCACAACAGGCCGGTTTCCTGCCTTCAAAACTCTGAAAAAAGCATGATAGATAGGCGTAAACATCACAACGCCATCGCCGGGTTCGGTAAAGGTTTCTATGCAAAGCGCGGTCCCGTTGACCAACCCGTGAGTTGAAAAAATCCAACTTGGGTCAATGGCCCAACCATGCCTGTTTTCCTGCCACCAGCAAATTGCGTCGCGGTAAGCCTTATCGTCACCGTAATAGCCATAGACCCCATGGTCCGCATAAGATTGCAACGCGTTCTGAATACAGTTCGGGGGGTGGAAATCCATGTCTGCAACCCACATGGAAATGCCGGTTTTGTTGGAAACACCATAAAGCGCCTCCATTTTGTCCCACTTCGCGCAGTTGGTTCCTCGGCGATCAATTGCTTTGTCAAAGTTCATGGCGATGCGTCCCTCCAAAATGTTGGGCATATTAGCGACTTTAGGGATGCGCGCAAGGGCGTTGCAACCGCGCGCAGTTTGTCCTAGATCAGACCCATGAAACGACCCATTCTATATCATCCAGACCCACGGTTGAAAAAACTTTGCGTGCCCGTCAGTGACATTACGGATGAAATGCGCCTGCTGGCCGATGATATGTTGGAAACAATGTATGCCGCACCGGGAATCGGGCTGGCCGCGCCACAGATTGGTGTGTTGAGCCGGATCATTGTTATGGATTGCGAAAAGGAAGAAGACGCAGATCCAAACCCAATTGTCATGATTAACCCTGAAATCACGGCGCAGTCTGAAGAGACAAATGTCTATGAAGAGGGCTGTTTGTCGATCCCGGAACATTATGCCGAAGTCACCCGCCCCAAAGAGGTCGAGGTTGCATGGATTGATGTAAATGGGGTTGCCCGTAAGCAGGGATTTGACGGTCTATGGGCGACCTGTGTGCAGCATGAGATCGATCATCTGAACGGGAAATTGTTCATCGATCACATCGGTGTGATGAAACGTCAATTGATCACGCGCAAAATGCAGAAATTCAAGCGCGAACTTGCCCGCAAGAAAGATGAATGATCATGACGGTGCGTCGATGCCTTCCTTGGCCCGATCCGCGTCTTCGTACAGCCGCTGAGCCTGTTAAGACTATCACTGATGAAATCCGCGTCATCTGGCAGGATATGGTCGACACCATGGAGGCCATGCCGGGTGTCGGATTGGCCGCGCCTCAAATCGGGATTATGATGCGCCTTGCGGTGGTTGATGCCTCTCAAACCCGTGGGCGGGTGATCTACATGGCAAATCCAGAAATCCTGCAGAGTTCCCCTGAACGTTTTGACCACGAAGAAGCGAGCCCCAATTTACCCGGCGTGTCAGCCAAACTCAGCCGACCCAAGGCTGTCTCTGTACGGTTCTTAAACGAGCAGGGCGTGATTGACCGGCGGGATTTCACAGACCTCTGGTCCACTTCTGTGCAACATCAGATCGACCATCTAAATGGAAAGATGTACTTTGATAAACTGTCTCAACTGCGTCGCAGCATGCTATTGAAGAAAGCGAGAAAGTTGAAATGAAATTGGTGTTTATGGGCACGCCTGACTTTTCGGTTCCCGCCTTGCAACGGCTCGTGGCGGATGGTCATGATATTGCGGCTGTCTATACCCAACCCCCCCGTCCCGCGGGTCGGGGAAAAAAGGATCGCCCCTCTCCCGTCCATAGCTTTGCCGCGGCGTCGGGTCTTGAGGTGCGTCATCCCCTGAGCCTAAAATCGCAAGAGGTCCAAGAGGAGTTTGACCTCCTCAAAGCAGATGTGGCTGTGGTTGTGGCCTATGGGCTTTTGCTGCCGCAGGCGGTTTTGGATATGCCCAGATATGGGTGTTTGAACATTCACGCATCCCTTTTGCCGCGCTGGCGGGGGGCGGCCCCCATTCACCGGTCGATTATGGCGGGGGATAAAGAAACGGGCGTTTCCATCATGCAGATGGAGGCGGGTTTGGATACCGGCCCGGTGTTGCTGGATCAGGCGCTCGAGATTTTTCCAAGCGAAACGACAGGCCAGCTTCATGACAGGCTGTCCCATTTGGGGGCAGAGCTGATTTCGCAGGCCCTGAACCAGATCGATGCCCTCACCCCAGCCGTGCAGTCCGAGGCGGGCGTTTGCTATGCCGCGAAAATCGACAAAGCCGAGGCGCGTATCGACTGGTCAGAATCCGGCGAGGTGATAGATCGCAAAATTCGGGGATTGTCCCCTTTTCCCGGCGCATGGAGTGAATTCAAAGGGGAACGCATCAAGTTTCTTTGTAGTGAAATGTCTGGCGTAGAGGACCATGTTGGGGCCCCCGGAGATGTCGTGGGGGAGGGGCTGGAAATTGCATGTGGCACAGGCAGCATCAGAATAACCCAAATCCAACGCGCAGGTCGCGCTGCCCAGTGCACTGAGGACTGCTTGAGAGGGCTCTCTGTTCAAAAGGGGGACAGATTTGTCTGAACCTCAGAAATCTACGGCGATACCTTTGCGTTCCCAGTCCCCGTATCGCACAGGTTCTGGTCCGTCGCGTCCACCAAGCTCTTTTGGACGCTCAATTTCTTTGGCCTTTTTGCGCCGCTCCTCTGCTTCGGCTAAGGCGCGAATGGCTTCAGGGGGAAGGATTTTTGGCTCTGACAAAATCGGTTCCTTTTACATTTCCGTTATCACAGACGGGCGCACATATGAAAACTTCGCGAGGTCACATGGCAAAACCTGACGTAGCCCGGATGATGGCAGTGACATTGATAACGGATGTGATGGAGAATGCAAAGCTCTTGTCTGATCTCACCTTTGGGCCCAAATTTCTGTCGCTGTCTCCGCCAGAACGTGCGCGTGCACAACGACTTGCCACGGAATGCCTGCGCGGCGTAGAGCGCGCAGATCGTATTTTGTCAGCATTTTTGCAGAAAAAACCACCCCTCAGAATTATGAATATTCTGCGTCTGGCAACGTTTGAATTGTCCACCGGTGGCGATGCCCATGGGGTCGTAAACGATGCGGTAACGCTTGCCGCCATGGATAAAAAACACGCAATGTTTAAAGGTTTGGTCAATGCAGTATTGCGCAAGGTTGCCAAATCTGGACCCGAACAATGGCCCAAACTGCGCGCGGCGCGCATTCCCATATGGCTCAGAGGACCGTTAAAAGCTGCTTATGGCGGGGAGGTCATTAGCGCGATTGAACGTGTCCAATCCAATACACCCCCTGTCGATCTGACACCCAAAAATCCTGAAAAACTACAGGAGTTGGCATCCCTTGTAGGCGGAGAGATTATTCTTGGCCAATCGGTGCGGTTAAAATCACCCGGACAGATCAGTAAAATAGACGGTTACGATAAAGGGGAATGGTGGGTGCAAGACGCGGCTGCTGCTCTTCCTGTGCGCCTTCTTGGCAATATTCGCGGAAAAACCGCCCTTGATCTTTGCGCAGCCCCCGGAGGAAAGACGCTACAGCTTGCTGCGGCCGGAGCAGAGGTGACGGCGGTTGATATTTCTGAACGGCGCTTAAAGCGGTTGGAAGAAAACCTCCAACGCACCGGAATGACTGCAGAGGTCAAGGCGATGGATGCCTTTGCGCTGCGAGATGTGCACTATGATGTGATCGTTTTGGATGCGCCATGTTCAGCAACAGGGACACTGCGCCGCCACCCGGATTTGCCTTACGCCAAGGATGGAAGCGAATTTGCAAACTTGATCCAATTGCAACAAAAGATGTTGCGTCATGCGGTAAATCTGCTGGCTCCGGGGGGGCGACTTGTCTATTGCACCTGTTCCTTGCTTCCCGACGAAGGAGAGGCGCAAATAGAAGACTTGATTTCAGAAAATACGCATATCACAGTCGATACCGCGACACTTCTTCATACCCACATTGATCCGGCTTGGGTGGTTGATGGCCTCGGCCTTCGATTGCGTCCTGATTACCTTGCAGAGCAAGGAGGTATGGATGGTTTTTTCGTCTCGCTCTTGCACAAAAAAGTCTAAGCGCAGTATAAGAGCATATTGCCGTTGGTCACCGTTAAATGCATGTATCATCCCGCTTCGATGGCGCCCAAATTCAAAAAGAGACTATTTATGACGAGGGTGTATAACCTGACTTCTTCCTTGGGAAATCTGGCGAACAGGTTTCACGCGAGAATGCTTGGGTTTTCAAAACCTGCGACGGGATTTCTGCGTCAACCCGAGCCCCGTTCGATTGGAAGTTACCAAAGAGGGTTGCAGCTCAAGGCGGGCAATATCATGTTTGCCGGTCACCTGATCGAAGCACCGGGGACGAATTTATGGGATATTGCGGCACCTGATTTTGGTTTTGTGCACGAAGCACATGGATTTGGCTGGCTCGATGATCTTGCCTCGGTCGGAGATAAAGAGGCGCGTACGATTATTCAAAGCTGGGTTCAGACGTGGATTAATCGATATGGTCGCGGTGGCGGAGCGGGCTGGATGCCAGACATAACGGG
>VMBT01000267.1_pt1 | contig 35217 bp, 37 predicted proteins | sample 4404301 | NCBI WGS metagenome assembly VMBT01 (sample SAMN12238535, study PRJNA552566) | marine metagenome | isolation source: Coastal seawater | place: USA: coastal Georgia, Sapelo Island | collected 2008-08/2009-08
TAGCTTTAGCTTTAAAAGTTAAAGGTTTTATGAACATTCAATTTGCAATTAAAAATGATGAAATTTATGTCATTGAAGTTAACCCTAGAGCAAGTAGAACGGTTCCTTTTGTCTCCAAAGCAAAAGGAATACCTTATGCTAAAATAGCTTCAAGAGTAATGGCTGGGGAAAAATTATCTAAATTTAATTTAGTTAGTAAAACTAAAAAAATGTTTGCAGTAAAAGAAGCTGTTTTTCCTTTTAATAAGTTTCCAAATAGTGACTTACTGCTTGGCCCAGAGATGAAATCAACTGGTGAAGTAATGGGTTTTGACAAGGACTTTGGAATGGCTTTTGCCAAAAGTCAGATTGCTGCCTCAAATTCTTTGCCAACAAAAGGTTTGGCTTTCATTTCATTAAAAGACTCTCATAAACCTGAGGGAATTGATCTGGCAAAACAATTATTAAAATTAGGTTTTAAACTTTGCGCCACAAAGGGAACTGCAGAATTTATTAGACAAAATAAAATTAAATGTAGAACTATCAATAAAGTTAGTAGCGGTTCACCTCACATTGTAGATGTTTTAAACTCTAAAAAAATCGCTTTAGTAATTAATACAGGTGGTGGAAGTAGAAAACATAGAATTAGCGATGCTAGAGAAATTAGAAGAGCTACTTTAAATAATAAAGTCCCCTATTGTACTAATATGTCAACAGCACAAGCTTGTCTGGAAGCAATTAATTCCTTAAAAAACAAAAAACTTGAAGTAACTTCTCTTCAAGATATTTAATTAGTAGAACACGTCATATCTTGTCCACAACAAAGAGGTGATTTTATTTTACCATGTTTATTTGGACATTCTGAAATTTGAACAGAATTTCCGTTATCTAATTTCAAATTTCCATTAACTAATGGAGCATTACATTTTCCACATGTTGCATTTACTGACATTCCACATTTACTGCACGAATACGTAGCCATATTTCTCCTTTGTTAGATTAAATTATATCAATTTCTGACTTGCCAGTCAGTTGGAAAAGACACATAATTTACTTGCAAGCATCGTCTTTCTTTGACTATTTTTTTCTTTTCCATCCCATGCCAAGTATCTGGTCCGCTAGTAAAAAAATATCCATAATTATCTCGATAAGGTACAGTTTTTACTTTTTTAAGTTCTTTGTCATAAAAATCAGTTCCTAAATCCTCTGACTCATTGAATGGATTAACAAAAATCAATGATGATAATAATTTTTCTTTAATATCACAGTGCGGTTTAAGCCAAAAACCTTCTCTGTCACAAATTACTTCGACTCTAACATAGGCATTTGAAAGATCTTTATTGATTAATTTACTTATCAATTGATGAACTTCTGGAGATCTTAATTCATCAATAAACTTTGTTAAATGTGGAAATTTTTTTGAATTTTCTTTATCTATAAAACATCTATATTTTTTTGCTTTACCACCATCTTTTATACCCTCACGATAAACACCCTCTCCTCCATCTATTGCTCTTGTTCCATCATAATTTAATTTATCTTTTCTTGGATCGGGAATATCTGCTTCACAAATTTCTTTTATGGCATCCCTATTGAGTGGTTGATTAATTTCCCAATGCTTAAATGGGAAATCATTAGATTTTATTTTTGACGTTAAAGCTTTAATTAATTCCATTTAAATTCATTTTTTTTTTTATAATAGCTGCAACTCGACTTGCTTCGTCTAATTTATTATAGCCCCATGTTTCTATATTATTTTCTAAATCTCTTATAATTTTCATTTGTTTAAATTGATTATAGAATTTATTAAATCTTTTACTACTCTTTTTAGCTTTCATATTTGCAATGTAAATGGGTTTGCCTGTCACGGCAGATTCTGAAATCATTGAGGTAGAGTCGCTTGTTACTACGATATAGTCAGCTAAACTAAGTGCGCTTAAATAAGCTTTTTTATCCACTGATTTTACCACTACGTGATCATCACCAAAAACTCCAAAAGACATATCAATAATATTCTTTGGGGTTCGATAAGATGGAACAACTATTAATTTGTATTTATCTGGAGAGAAAATAATTTTTATTTTATTAAATAAAAAACCAATTTCTTTCTCATTAAAATCGTAATAATTATTGGGTCCTCCAACAATTAAGGAAACAATCTTTTTATTATTTTTATTAAACTTTAAGTATGCATTATTACTTTTAATTTCTTTTGCAGTTAAATAATGAATTGCTCCTAGAGTTTGCAAAACATTTTCTCCATCTAAATCATCGTGTTCAGGACAAACAATGCAATCAAAATTATCTATGGAAACCTTTGGATCTTGTATGTGAATGTTAAATATGTCTTTACCAAATTTTTTCTTAAGAGCAATAGAAGGAATTACACTTTTTCTTCCGCAAGAAATGATTACTTTTGCATCACATGAAAATTTCTCAACTAAAATATTTTCAGTAATAGGAGTAAATTTTGGTGGAATTAAATTCCAAAATTTTTTTAATGTGATTGTTTGATGCTTAAATTCAAGATTAAGTGCTTTTGCTAAGCCTTCAACTTGACTTAACATACCGTGCATACCCTGTGTTAAAAGTAGTGCTTTTATTTTTGACATTTACTATTATATATAACTGATATTATGAATAACAAATCACCTAAACATTCTAAAGTGTTGATTTTGGGATCTGGCCCAGCAGGATATACAGCGGCAATTTATGCTGCAAGGGCAATGCTAAAACCAATGCTAGTGCATGGAACTCAACCTGGAGGACAATTAACTACAACAACAGATGTAGAAAATTACCCAGGGTATTCAAAGGTTATCCAAGGTCCCTGGTTAATGGAGGAAATGAAATCTCAAGCAGAGGCAGTTGGTACAGAAATGATACAAGATCATATTAATAAAATTGATTTATCAAAAAAACCTATTGTTGCTTATGGAGATAGCGGACAAAACTATACTGCTGATGCTTTAATAATTGCAACAGGAGCTCAAGCAAGATGGTTAAATTTAAAAACTGAACAAGATTTTAGAGGATTTGGTGTTTCAGCTTGTGCGACCTGTGATGGTTTCTTTTTTAAGGAAAAAGAAGTTGCGGTTGTTGGGGGTGGTAATGCTGCAGTTGAAGAGGCAATATTTCTAACTAAATTTGCATCAAAAGTTCACCTCATTCATAGAAGAAATGAATTAAGAGCTGAAAAATTATTACAAGAAAAATTAAAAGCTAATAAAAAAATTGAAATTATTTGGGATAGCGCAGTAGAAGAAGTGCTTGGAACTAACGAACCTAAAGGAGTTAATGCAATTAAAATTAAAAACTTAAAAACAAATAATATTAGTGAGTTAAAAGTTGATGGTCTATTCATTGCAATCGGACACGATCCAGCTACATCACTATTTAAAAATCAATTAGAAATGGATAAAGAGGGATATTTAATTACTAAACCAGACTCTACAGAAACAAATATTCCAGGTGTATTTGCTGCAGGTGATGTAAAAGATAAGAAATTCCGTCAAGCTGTAACTGCTGCCGGTATGGGGTGTATGGCGGCTCTAGAAACTGAAAAGTATTTAGAAAACGTTAAATAGTTTTTTCACAAAAAGATTTAATCCTAGATAAAGCTTTTTTTAAATTTTCCATTGAAGTAGCGTAAGAAATTCTAAAATAACCATCTAGACCAAATGCAGAACCCTGCACCACTGCAACTCCTGTGTTTTCTAAAAGCTTTTCAACAAAATTAGTATCTGTTTTTAGCTTAGTTTTTTTTCCTAATAATTTTTTACAATTTGGAAAAACATAAAAAGCACCATTAGGGTTCAAACAACTTAAGCCCTTAATATTATTTAATTCTTTAACAACAAAATCTCTTCTCTCTTTAAATGAATTAGCTCTAGTTTTAATAAAATCTTGAGTACCATTTAAAGCTTCAACTGCAGCCGCTTGACTAATTGAAGAAGGATTAGTTGTTGATTGAGATTGAATCTTAGCAATTGCCTTAATAATTTCTTTTGGTCCAGCTGCATAACCTATTCTCCAGCCTGTCATTGAATATGATTTACTAACTCCATTCATAGTCAATGTTCTATTTTTTAATTCGTTAATTTGTGCAATTGTATAAAATTTAAAATTATCAAAAGTTATGTGTTCGTAAATATCATCGCTTAAAATATAGATTTGCTTATTTTTCTTTAACACTTCAGCCAAAGCTTCTATTTCTTTTTTTGAATAACAAGCACCAGTTGGATTAGATGGTGAATTTAATATTAACCATTTAGTTTTTTTTGAAATAGCTTTTTTGAGTAGCTGTGGAGTTAATTTAAATTCATCTTCTTCATGGCATTTGACAATTTTTGGTTTACCGCCTGCTAACAAAACCATATCAGGATAAGAAACCCAATAAGGAGCTGGAATAATTACCTCATCTCCTTTGTTTATAGTCGCCATAAAGGCATTATACAAAACTTGCTTTCCACCTGTACCAACAGTTATTTCATCAAGTTCAAATTTTAAATTATTTTCTCTTAAAAATTTTGCTTGAATGGCTTTTTTTAAAATTGGAGTTCCATCTACTGCAGTATATTTTGTATCCCCCCTATTGATTGCAGCAATTGCTGCTTGTTTAATGTTGTCTGGAGTATCAAAATCTGGCTCACCTGCTCCTAAGGCTATAATATCTTTACCAGCATCTCGCATTTCTTTAGCTTTTTGCGTAACAGCTATTGTGGGTGACGGTTTTATACGTTTTAAACTGTTGGAAACTATGCTCATTGAATTTTATAATGTTTTTTTTAAATAAATTAATAGCACGAAATGCAAAATACTTATCAAGAAAAAATAGATAATTTAGAAATTGCTCACAGCCAAGCTAAAAAGCTTGAGGGAGGAATTAAATTTAAAATTAAAAGTAACTTTAAGCCTGAAGGTGATCAACCTCAGGCAATTAAGAAAATAGTTGAAAATCTTAGCAAACAAAAACATGAGCAAGTTTTACTTGGTGTAACTGGATCAGGAAAAACTTTTACAATGGCAAAAATAATTGAAGCAACAAATAGACCTGCTTTAATCCTAGCGCCTAACAAAACACTTGCTGCTCAATTATATGGTGAGTTTAAAAATTTCTTTCCAGATAACGCTGTTGAGTATTTTGTCTCTTACTATGATTATTATACACCTGAAGCTTATGTGCCAAGATCAGATACTTATATAGAAAAAGAAGCTTCAATAAATGAACAGATTGATCGAATGCGTCACTCAGCAACTAGATCTCTTTTGGAAAGAGATGATGTCATTATAGTAGCCAGTGTCTCTTGTATTTATGGATTAGGGTCAGTTGAGGCCTACAGTAAAATGACTCTTACTTTAAAAAAAAATAATGACTACAGTCGAGAAGACCTTATTAGGATGTTTGTTACTCTACAGTACAAAAGAAATGATCAAAGTTTTTTTAGAGGTACTTTTAGAGTCAGGGGCGAAAACTTAGAAATATTCCCTTCACATTTAGAAGATAGAGCCTGGAGATTAAGTTTTGATTTAAACAAGTTAAAAAAAATAGAAGAATTTGATCCTTTAACTGGTGATACTTTTAAAGAATTTTCTTTGATTAAATTATATGCAAATAGTCACTACATCACTCCAAAACCTACTATTGATCAAGCCATTAAAGAAATTAAAATTGAACTTGAACAAACATTAATTGAATTTAAAAAAAATAATAAATTACTTGAAGCACAAAGATTAAGAGAAAGAACAAAATTTGATTTAGAAATGATTGAAGCCACAGGAACATGTAATGGTATTGAAAATTACTCTAGATATTTATCTGGTAGAAAATCAGGTGAGCCTCCTCCAACACTTTTTGAGTATTTTCCAGACAACTCGATTATTTTTGTAGATGAAAGTCATGTTACAGTTCCTCAATTAAATGGGATGTACAAAGGTGACCATACGAGAAAAAAAACATTATCAGAATATGGATTTAGATTACCTTCTTGTATGGATAATCGACCTCTAAAATTTGAAGAATGGGATTCTATGCGAACACAAACCATATTTGTCTCTGCTACTCCTGGACCTTGGGAATTAAAACAAACTCAAAACGAAACTATTGATCAAATCATTAGGCCAACTGGTTTAATTGACCCGCCAGTTGAGATTAGACCGGCAAAAACTCAAGTGGATGACCTTATGCATGAAGCAGCAAAAGTAATTGGCAATGGGTACAGAGTTCTTGCAACAACATTAACTAAAAAAATGGCTGAGGACCTAACCGAATATCTGCATGAAAATGGACTGAAAGTTAGATATATGCACTCTGATATTGATACGCTAGAAAGAATTGAAATCATCAGAGATCTAAGGATGGGTGTTTTCGATATTTTGGTGGGAATTAATTTATTAAGAGAGGGATTAGATATTCCTGAATGTGGACTTGTAGCTATTTTAGATGCAGACAAAGAAGGTTTCTTAAGATCTGAAACTTCATTAGTTCAAACAATTGGAAGGGCAGCAAGAAATATTGATGGAAAAGTTATTCTATATGCAGACAAGGTCACAAAAAGTATAGAAAAAGCAATTAAAGAAACAGATCGAAGAAGAAGTAAACAACTAGAATACAATAAGAAAAATAACATTACTGCCACTTCAATTAAAAAAGACATTAGTGATATTTTATCCTCTATTTATGAAAAAGATTATCTTCAGCTAAACACAGGATCAAACATTGGTGGAAATTTAAAAAAACATCTTAAATCTTTAGATAAACAGATGAAAGAAGCAGCTGCCAATCTTGAATTCGAAGAAGCAGCTAAAATAAGAGATGAAATTAGAAAATTAGAAGCTAGTGAATTAGAAATAAATTTGAATCCTAAAATTAGTCAGTATAACCTAAAAAATAAAATCTATCCAAAAGGACGATCGACTATGGGTATGCCAGGAGTAAAGGTGAACAAAGCAGCAAAAAAATGGAAGCAAAAAAAATAATTATTACTGGAGCAGCAACAAGAATTGGGGCAGCAATTGCTAGGGCTTTAGCTAATTTTGATACAAAAATCTTACTTCATTATAATAAATCTTCGATACAGGTAAAAAAATTAAAAAAAGATTTAGAACAATTAGGCTCGGAAATTTTTTTATTAAAATCAAATTTAAATAACTCTAAGGAAACACAAAAAATAATTCCTTATGCATTTTCTAAAATGAAAGGAATTGATTGTTTAATAAATAATGCCTCTTTGTTTGAAAATGATTCTATTGAAAATTTTAATGAAAAAAATTTTGATAAACACATAAGCATTAATCTAAAGTCTCCATCAATACTCTCAAGAGATTTTTACAAATATATAAATAAAAAAAAAGGAAATATAATCAATATTATTGATCAAAGAATTTTTAAATTAACTCCCCATTTTTTATCTTATACATTAAGCAAGACTGGGTTAGGAACTTTAACTAAAGTTAGCGCGATGAAATTTGCTCCAAATGTTAGAGTAAATGGAATAGCACCAGGACCAACATTAAAAAATAAAAGACAAACCGAAAAACATTTTAAAAAACAATGGAAAGCAACTTTGTTAAGCAAACAAGTAGATCTAAAAAATATTACTAATACAGTTAAATTTTTAATTGATAATGACAACGTAACAGGTCAAATAATTCCAGTAGATAGTGGCCAAAGTCTTGCTTGGATAACACCCGATATAATTAATATTAAAGAATGAAGAAAAAAAATTTAAATATTATTAATTTTAAAAAAAAGGATGAATACTCTTATAGAAGAAAAGTAATCATTAAAGATCTTATATTTAACACTTTTATTGGATTACACGAATTTGAAAAAAATAGAAAACAAATCATAAAATTTAATATTGAAATTTATACTAACAATAAACTCCAACCTGATGAGCAAGATCTTAATAGTATAATAAATTATGAAGATGTTATTAATAAAATTGAAACAATTACAAATAAGAAGCATTATCTTTTACTTGAAACATTAGCAGAGGATATTTTTTCTAATTTATTTGAAAATAAAAATATTATTTCAATCAAACTTAAAATTGAAAAACCAGAAATAATCAAGAACACCTCATCTGTTGGTATTGAAGTCGTCAAAAAAAGAAAATGATAAATAATCTCGAACTTGGAAAAAAAATTATAAAAGATAAAATACCATTTATTCCAAAAAACCCAGGTGTTTATAAAATGCTTGGTGCAAAAAAAGAGATTCTTTACATAGGAAAAGCTAAAAATATTCCAAATAGACTTAAGAGTTATGTGTCTGACGCTAACCTGCCGATTAGAACGGAAAGAATGCTTTCTTTGACAAAATTTCTTGAAACCACAACAACATCTAATGAAAGTGAGGCATTACTTTTAGAGGCCAATTTAATAAAAAAACATAAACCTCGATTTAATATATTGCTTAGAGATGACAAATCTTTCCCATATATTTTTATAAGTCATAAAGATAAATGGCCACAACTAACAAAATTAAGAGGTAAAAAAGCTAGAGATGGTTATTATTTTGGACCTTTCGCTTCAACAGGATCTGCCAATTGGACTATTAAAATTTTACAAAAAATTTTCTTATTAAGAGTATGCGATGATAATGTTTTTAAAAATAGAGATAGGCCATGTATATTATATCAAATTAAAAGATGTTCAGCTCCATGTGTAGGTCACATTGCAGAAAAAGATTATAAAACTTCTGTAGAAGACGCTGTTGATTTTATCTCAGGTAAATCAAGAAAAATTCAAAAAAATTTATCTGATGAAATGGAAAAAGCAAGTAAAGAACTTGATTTTGAAAAGGCAGCAATCGCAAGAGATAGAATTAAAGCTTTGTCTCAAATACAATCTTCACAAAAAATTAATCAAACTAATTTAAATGAAGCTGATGTGGTGAGTATTTTCAAAGACTCCGGGAAAACGTGTATTCAAGTATTCTTTTTTAGATCAAAACAAAATTGGGGAAACCAAGCTTATTTTCCAAAGCATGACCCTGATGATAAATTAGAACATATCTTATCATCTTTTCTGACTCAATTTTACGAGAACAAGAGCATTCCATCTTTAATTATTACAAATCATTTTATTTCAGAAAGAGATCTTCTTGAAAAAACATTTAAAGCAAAAGAAGATAAAGAAATTGTTTTAAGAGAAGCAAAAAATAAAGAAGAGAAACATTTAACTTCTTTAGCTGAAAAAAATGCTAAACAGGCTCTAACTCAAAGAATATATGAAACTCAAAGTAATTCAAATCTGATCGATGATTTAATTAAAAAGTTCAATCTTAATAATAATATAAATTATTTAGAAGTTTACGATAATAGTCATATTCAAGGAACAGATTGTGTTGGTGCATTAATATGTTTTAGCAATGAAGGATTTATCAAGAAAAGATACAGGAAATTTAATATAAAAAATGATGCAGTCAAAGGTGATGACTATGGAATGCTTAAAGAAGTTCTCTTTAGAAGATTTTCTAAAGCTATCAAAGAACAATCAGGATCATTGTCTTTACCAGATTTGATTATGATTGATGGCGGCAAGGGCCAATATTCTGTTAGTAGAGAAGTATTAAACGAATTAGGCTTACATGATCTACCAATCATAGCAATTGCAAAAGGTAAAAATCGTAACGCTGGAGAAGAAAAGCTATATTATCAAAATAAAGAATTTACTTTTGAAAAAAATGATCCTTTATTGTTCTTTATTCAAAGACTTAGAGACGAGGCACATAGATTTGCAATAAGTTCTCATAGGGCTAAAAGAAAAAAGACTTTTAATAAATCTTTATTAGATCAAATTTCTGGAATTGGAAAACAAAGAAAAAGAGCCCTACTTAACCACTTTGGTTCAGCTAGGTCCGTTGAGTCAGCAAGTCTTGAGGATTTAAAATCAGTTGAAGGCATTGAGGACAATATTGCAAAAAAAATATATAATTATTTTCACGAATAAAACTTATGAATTTAAAAATACCAAATTTGCTAACTATTGGACGAATAATAATTGTACCGATTTTTGTTATTACGTTTTTTTTACCTGGTATGTACGGAGATTTGATACCTTTTTTTCTTTTTGTTGCAGCAAGCTTTACTGACTTTTTAGATGGGTTATTAGCAAGGATTCTTAAAGAAGAGTCAAAATTAGGTGAATTATTAGATCCTATAGCTGATAAAATTTTAGTTTGCTCTGCATTGGTTTTGCTAGTTATGCATGGTGCAATAAAAAATTATGAGGTTATTGCTGCAATCATTATTTTAACCAGAGAAATTTTGATTTCAAGTTTACGAGAATTTCTTGCAAAACTAAGCATTTCAATGCCAGTAACCAATCTTGCAAAATTTAAAACCTTTTTACAAATGTTTTCTATTTCAATTCTATTAACTGGAGAAGTTGGAAATAAGATAATTAACTTTCAAGATTATAATGCTCAAACAATTGGAATTATACTTTTATGGGTCTCTGCTTTTTTAACGCTATATACAGGCTATGACTATTTAGCTAGAGGTTTAGACCATGCAATAAGTGAGGATAATAAAAAAAATTAATTAAGCAGCGTTTCTTTTTTTTCTTACTATTCCCTGATAACTATCTGACAAGTCAGTTATTACATTACAAACTTTAAATTTATAATTATCAATGCTTGCAACTGGCGTTACTTCTGCTGCGGTACCTGTTAGAAAGCAACCTACAAAATTTGACATTTCCTCAGGTTTAATTTTTCTTTCTACAACTTTAATTCCTTTTGATTTTGCTATCTCAATTATACATCTTCTTGTAATTCCATCTAAAAAAGAATCTGGTATTGGCGTGTGCAATTCACCTGCTTGATTTTTGAAAAATATATTTGCCCCTGTTGCCTCAGCAATATTTCCTTGATGGTCTAACATCAAAGAGTCTATAAATCCTTTTGCCTCTGCTTCATGTTTAGAAAGAGTGCAAATCATATACAACCCTGAGGCTTTTGTATCCCAAGGGACAGAGTCAGGTGATGGTCTTCGCCATGATGAAATATTTAATCTAATACCTTCTAATTTTAATTTAGGATCAAAGTAAGAACCCCACTCCCAAGTAGCAATTGCAACATTGATTTTATTTTTTTGGGCAGAGATCGCCATCATTTCACTTCCTCGCCAAATGATTGGTCTGACATAACCGTTCTGCGTTTTCTGTATATTTACAATTTGTTTTGTTGCTTCGCTAATTACTTCCTTGCTGAAGGGAACATTCATCCCCATTCTTTTTGCAGAATGAAAAAGTCTATCAGTGTGTTGATCTAATTTAAAAATTTCTCCATCATAAACTCTTATGCCTTCAAAAACACAGCTTGCATAATGCAAACCGTGACTTAATAAATGTACCTGTGCTTTAGACCAGTCAATGTTTTCACCATTAAACCAAATTTTTCCTGACCTTTTGTCGTAAGGGATAATTTCCATAGAAACAATATATCGATTTTTTTTGTTACAAAAAAGTATATTTCTTAATACAATAAGTCAATATAACTTACTAATAATGAAAGAACTGCTCTATCTCAAAGACGAACAAATAAAAGATTTTATTCAATTACTCTTTTATGCTTACAGAGAAACTTTTTCTGATCCTAAAGAAATTCTAGCTAAAAATTCTTTTGGACCTGCACATCTAAGGGCATTAAATCTAATAGAAAGAAATCCAGGTACTCAACTTGGTGAATTAATGTATCAATTAAAAATTACCAAACAAAGTTTAAATAGAGTTTTAAGAGATTTATTAAAATCAAAAATGATAAAACAAATCAAAGATGAGGAAGACACAAGAAGAAAAAATTTATTTTTAGATAAGGAAGGTAAAATTTTCTTTGAAAAGATTTACGAAACACAAAAAAAAAGAATATTTAATGCCTTGAAGAACTCTGAGCCAGACTCAGTTATAAAGTTTAAAGAAGTTTTAAATAAAATTATTAATGGAACAAAATAAACATCACATATTAGTCGTAGATGACGATGATAGAATTAGAGAGTTGGTTAAAGAATATCTCAATGAGAATGGATATGTAGTGTCAACTGGAAATAGCGCAGAGGAAGCTAAAATTAGACTTGGTTATTTTAAATTTGATCTAATAGTACTAGATGTAATGATGCCAGGACAAAGTGGTTTTGAATTAACGCAAGAAATAAAAAAAAACTCAAACGTACCAATAATTCTTTTAACTGCCAAAGGTGAAGTTGAAAACAGAATTCAAGGATTGGAGCTTGGAGCTGATGATTATTTAGGAAAACCATTTGAACCAAAAGAATTATTATTAAGAATTAAAAATATAATTAAAAAAAATACTAAAATTGACACAACAAAAATTAATAAAATTGGTGAAGCTCAAGTTGATTTAAATAAAATGATAATTCAACTAAAAAGTAAAATTAGTAAAATTAATAATTCTGAAAAAAAAGTTTTAATAGAAATGCTATCCAATCCTGGTAAAACCTACTCGCGAAATCAAATTGGAGAAATTTCTAATATAAGCCAAGAACGTTCCATTGATGTTATGATTACTAGGTTAAGACAAAAAATAGAAATGAATCCAAAAAATCCTAAATATTTACAAACTATAAGAGGTTCTGGCTATGTCCTTTGGATTGAATAATATTTTAAAAAAAATTTTACCGACTGGTTTATTTTATAGATCTTTAATAATAGTTGCGGCTCCTACAATCATTCTACAAATCATAATTACAGTAGTTTTTTTTGATAGTATATGGATTAAATCAAACAAAGGCCTGACTAGGTCTTTGGTTGGAGAAATCAAAACTTTATCTGACATTTATGCTTCTCAGAACGAGCAACAAATTCAATATCTAACTGATCAATTTAAATACAATTTTGATTTTGTAATTAATATCAAAAATGAGGAGTTGCCTGAGATAAATAAAGAGAGAAAATATAGTCCTATAGATCGGTCGCTAAGAAGAGAATTAAAAAGCGTTTTTGGTTCAACAAATTACTGGTTTGACACTACAAGCTATGAGGATGTTGTAGAAATTAAGGTAAAATCTGCTGATAAATTAATTGAGATAGTGTTTCCAAAAGAGAAAATTGCCCCATCTTCAGTGAGAATTTTTATTTTATGGATTACAGTTCCCTCATTATTATTAATTTCAATTGCAATTATTTTTTTAAAAAACCAAACTAGACCTATTGTTAACCTTGCAAAAGCAGCAGAAAGATTTGGTAAAGGAGATTTTGTTAAAGACATTAGACCCTCGGGAGCTTCTGAAATTAGAAAAGCAGCATATGAATTTGATAGAATGGCAAAAAGGATTGATAGACACCTTAAACAAAGATCAGAAATGCTATCAGGAATAAGTCATGATTTAAGAACGCCTTTAACTAGACTTAAATTACAACTAGCTATGATGAGTCAAAAAGACATCTCATCAAAAATGTCTAAAGATATAGATGAAATGGAAATGATGCTTAATTCTTACTTGCAGTTTGCTAAATCTCAAGTAGTAGAAGACTCTGTAGCAACAAATATCAATAAACTTTTAATTGAAATTTCTAAGGAAAAAAATAATAAAAAATTACATTTAGATTTAGCGAATGAAATAGTTCTTGTTGGAAGAAAAAATGCTCTTAAGAGATGTTTTAATAATTTAATCGAAAACGGATTAAATTATGCTGAAAATGTATACGTCAAAGTAAGCAAATCAACAAATAGATTAAATGTATTTATTGAAGATGATGGCCCAGGTATTCCAATTAATCAATACAAAAATGTTTTCAAACCTTTTTTTCGTTTAGATCAAAGTAGAAATCAAAATAAATCTGGTGTTGGTCTAGGTATGTCAATTGCAGAAGATATTATTAGATCGCACGGAGGGAATATTGAATTAGGTGAAAGTCAATACAAAGGTTTACTTATCAAGATTTCTTTGCCTTTTTAATTTTTTTTAATTGTTCAATTTGTTTTTGCTGCTTTTCGATTACTTTTTTTAATACATTAAATTCTTCTCTTGAAACTAATTGAAGTTTATCAATTAAATTATCTCTTTTAAATTTCAAATTATTAATCAATTCTTTTTTTGCATCTTGAGATGTTAAAATTCCTGTTTCAATAAAATTTGAAATAAGTTTTAAAATTTTCTCTGAACTATTCATAGTTAATCTTAATTGATAAAAAAATTAATATCAATTATGATGTAAGTTCTTAATGTATATACATAATTTAAACCCTGTCATAGTTAACTTTGGATTTATAGAAATAAGATGGTATTCGTTAGCCTATATTTTTGGAATTCTTATTGGATGGTGGTTAGCAAAAAAAATAATTCAAACAAAAATTAATAATGGTGAAATTAGTTTTGAAATTAAATTATTTGATGATTTAATTTCATATTTAATTATCTCAATAATACTAGGCGGAAGAATTGGATATGTACTTTTTTATAATTTTTCTTACTATATAAATAATCCAGTAGATATTATAAAAATTTGGGAGGGCGGTATGTCATTCCACGGAGCCCTGATTGGAATAGTTGTTGGTACCTATTTTTTTTCTAAAAAATTAAACGTAAAAACATTTTTCTTTTTAGATGTTATTGCAATAGTTGCTCCGATTGGAATCTTTTTTGGAAGAGTTGCAAACTTTATAAATTCAGAACTCTATGGAAAACCTACTGAGGTAGCTTGGTCGGTAATTTTTCCCTTGGTTGATCAAATTCCAAGGCACCCCTCTCAGTTATATGAAGCATTTTTTGAAGGGATAATTTTATTTATAATATTAATTACGTTAGCTTTTAAAAAAAGCGTTAAAGTAGGAAAATGTTCTGCATATTTTATGATTTTTTATGGAACGTTTAGAATGCTTGCGGAACAATTTAGAGAGCCAGATATACAAATAGGTTATTTATTTAATTTTTTGACTATGGGAACCTTGCTTAGTTCATTTATGATTTTAATAGGTTGTTTAATTCTTTTAAAATTTAAAAATAATGAATCCAGTCACTAAGTTCTTTCCAAAATCCAATAGCCTACCAATAGATAAATTTGTTTATAATGCGTTATATAAAAAAAATTTAGGTTATTACGCTAAGAAAAATCCAATTGGAAAAAAAGGAGATTTTATAACAGCTCCAGAAATCTCATTTTTATTTAGTGAAATGATAGCGGTTTGGGTCATTTCACTCTGGGAACATTTAGGTAAACCAAAAGATTTTAATATCGTTGAACTTGGACCTGGCACTGGAAAAATGTGCTTTAATATGATCAGAGTGTTTAAAAAATTTCCATCTTTCTTAGCTTCTTGTAACTTTTTTTTGTATGAAAAAAGTCCCACGCTTAAAAAATTACAACAAATAAATTTAAGTGGTGAAAGGATTAATTGGATAAATAATTTTGATAAAATTAAATCTGGTAAAGTGATTTTTTTAGGAAATGAATTTTTTGATGCTATCCCAATAAAACAATTCAAAATTATAAAAAATAAAATATATGAAAAATACGTTAAATTGGGAAATGATTATAAAATAAAATCCTTTTATAAAAAGATTAATTCAAACGAATTAAAAGTAATAAAAAAGTATAACTGCCTCAAAAAAAATAAATTTATAGAATACCCGAAAGAAGGTTTGCGAGAGCTTAAAATCATTATAAGAAAAATAAAACAACTTGGTGGTGGATTAGTATTATTTGATTATGGATTTTTAAATCCTAAAAATAACAGCTCTTTACAGTCACTTAAAGATCATAAAAAAAACAATATGTTTACTAATGTAGGCAATGCAGACATTACTTCTCTTGTTAATTTTAGTTTACTAAAAGAATACTTTGAAAATAATAATCTTAAAGTTAATGATATAGTTACACAAGAATTTTTTTTAAAGAGAGTTGGTATTTTAAAAAGAGCAGAAATAATAAGCAAAAAAATGAATTTTAGAGAAAAATCAAATCTCTACCTAAGACTTCAAAGGCTACTGAATCCAAAACAAATGGGACAACTTTTTAAGGTCATTTTTGCATTTAAATTTAAAAAGAATTTTTTACTAGGATTTAATTAATGTTTTTTGCAAAAAATTTAAATAAATTTGCTAACTTAAAGCATTATTTTTTTTCGAAAAATGGTGGCGTGTCTGATGGTATTTATAAAAGCTTAAACTGTGGTCCAGGCTCGTTAGATAATAAGAAAAATGTTGCTCAAAATTTAGAAATTGTCTCACAAAAAATTGGCATAGAAAAAAATAATTTATTTTTAATGAATCAAACACACAGTAATGAAGTTTTTTTTATTAATTCAAATATTGATAATAAACAAAGAATTGCTTCAGATGGATTAATTACAAATTTAAAAAATAAAGCCATAGGCGTTTTAACCGCAGATTGTGTGCCTATTTTATTTTATGAAGAAAACAATAACTTAATTGCTTGCGCACATGCTGGTTGGAAAGGTGCATTTAATGGAATAATTGAAAATACATTAAATAAAATAATAAGTGGTAATAAAAATACAAAAATTCATATTGCTATTGGACCTTGTATTGGAACAGCTAATTATGAAGTGGGAAAGGAATTCTTTGATAGATTTTTAAAAGAAAATAAAAAATATGAATTATTCTTCGAACCTCGACAAAATGACAAATTCTTATTTAATCTAAGAAAATTTGTAAATTCAAAGTTTGAAAATTTAGAAAATATTGAAACTTTAGAAAATGTTAATTTTGATACCTTTGAAGATAGTAAAAATTTTTTTAGCTATAGACGATCAAGATTATTAGGTGAAAATGACTATGGAAGATGTATTTCTGTTATTGTGCTTAATTAATTTAATTCATTTGAAAATATAAATGAATAATTGTATAAACAGTTGTCTTCATGAAAATTTTATCCGGAACTAGTAATCAAAGATTAAGTAAGGATATTTCTAAACAGCTAAAGCTTAAGCTGATCAATACTAATATAAAAAGATTTGCAGATGGGGAAATCTATATTGAAATAAATGAAAATATTAGAGGAAATAGTGTTTTTGTAATTCAGTCCACTTCTACACCTGCTAATGATAATTTAATGGAACTTTTATTATGCATTGATGCATTAAGAAGATCTTCTGCAAAAAATATTACAGCTGTTATTCCATATTTTGGTTATGCAAGGCAGGATAGAAAAGTTGCTCCAAGAACATCTATATCTGCAAAAGTTGTTTCGAATTTAATCACAAATGCAGGCGCTAACAGAATTGTTACTGTTGATTTGCACGCAGGACAAATTCAAGGATTTTTTGATATTCCAGTAGACAATTTATTTACAACACCATTATTTGCAAGATACATTAAGAGAAAATTTAAAACTAAAAACTTAGTTTGCGTTTCTCCTGACGTTGGAGGTGTACAACGAACCAGAGGTCTTGCAACTAAAATCAAAGCTGATCTTGCTATTATTGATAAAAGAAGACCTGAGCCCGGAAAATCTGAGGTAATGAATATAATTGGAGATGTTAAAGGAAAAAATTGCATAATTGTTGACGACATAATTGATAGTGGTGGAACAATTATCAATGCTGTGGAGGCGTTAAAAAAAGAAGGTGCAATTGATGTTTTTGTTTTTATCACTCATGCGGTTTTAAGTGGTGAGGCAGTTGATAAAATAAAAAAATCAAAAATAAAAAAACTTATAATTACAGATACAATAGATAATACTTTAAAAATAAAAAATAATAGTAAAATTGAGGTTATTTCTATAGCTCCTTTGATGGCTGAGGCTATTAATAGAATTTCTAATTCGACTTCTGTGTCAGACTTGTTCAATTAATACTTGTTTTATTGACTAACTTAAGTTAAATAGCTCATCCAATTAAAAACATGAATACTTTAAAAGCTACAAAAAGAGAAACTGCCACTACTGGCCAATTAAATAAATTGAGAGCGAGTGGTTTCGTGCCTGCTATACTATATGGAGGCAAAGACCCAAATGCTAAAATTTCAATTGAAAAAAAGAATATTACAAACATTATAAATTCTGAGTCTTTTTTATCTGCTGTTATTGAGTTAGATGTGGACGGAAGCAAACTTAAAGTTATTCCAAGAGATGTTGCATACAATGTGATTTCTGATGAACCCATCCATATCGATTTTATGAGAGTTGTGGCGGGAACTAAAATAGTACTAGAAATACCAGTAAAATTTATAAATCAAAACGATTGTCCAGGTTTAAAAGTTGGAGGAGTTCTTAACATTGTAAGACGTAAAGTAGAGCTTAGATGTCCTGCAGATAATATTCCTCTTGAGATTGTTGTAGATTTAAAAGGATTAGAAATTGGTGCAAGCATAAAAATTTCTGCAGTTAAATTGCCTGAAAATGTAACTCCAACAATTACTGGAAGAGATTTCGTAATTGCAACAGTTGCCGCTCCTACAATAATGAAAGAACCTGAAAAACCAGCTGAAGGTGCTGCTGCTGAAGGTGCTGAGGGAGCAGAAGGAGCACAAGCTGCAGCTGAGGGTGCTGAAGGTGCTGCGCCTGCAGGTAAAGAAGGTGAAGCAGCTAAAAAAGATGACAAAGCCGCAGAAAAAAAACCAGCTGAAAAGAAATAATTAGAATATGCTATTACTAGTTGGACTAGGTAATCCTGGCCCTAAAGATGTAAACAATCGTCACAATATTGGTTTTAAAATTATCGACGCAGTAAATTCACATTTTAAACTTTCAAAACAAAAACCAAAATTTAAAGGTCTTCTAACTACAGGATTAATAGGTGAACATAAAGTTTATGCGATTAAACCCTTAACCTTTATGAATAATTCTGGAACTGCAATAAAAGAATTAATTGATTATTTTAAAATTGATGCAAAAAATGTAATCGTTTTTCACGATGATTTAGATATTGATTTTGGAAAAATTAAAGCAAAATTTGGCGGAAGTAGCGCTGGACATCACGGTATAGAATCCATTGATAAATTTATAGGTAAAGATTATTCCAGAGTTAGAATAGGTATTGGTCATCCAAAAGATAAAAAAAAGGTAAATAACCATGTGCTTGAAGATTTTAAAGAAGACGAGGAAGAGCAAATTAAAGATATAGCTGATAATATTGTTAAGTTATTACCAACCCTTTTAGAAAAAAAAATAGATTTATTTTCAAGCAAAGTAAATCAAAGTCTTAATGGGATTTAAGTGTGGAATAGTTGGTTTGCCAAACGTTGGGAAATCAACTTTATTTAATGCTTTAACTGCTTCTAAAAATGCTGAGGCTGCAAATTTTCCTTTTTGTACGATTGACCCAAATATTGGTATAGTTGATGTTCCAGATGAAAGGTTAGACCAACTAACGAAACTATCAAATTCAAAAAAAAAAATTTATACTAATATAACTTTTGTTGATATTGCAGGATTAGTTAAAGGTGCTTCAAAAGGAGAAGGCTTAGGTAATAAATTTCTTTCACATATCAGAGAGGTTGATGCAATAATTCATTTGGTAAGATGTTTTGACTCTGATCAAATTACTCATGTAAATTCAGAAATAAATCCAATAAATGATCTAGAAACTATTAAAACTGAAATTCTATTATCAGATATTGATATAATTCAAAAAAAATTAGAAAAAGGAAAAAAGAAAACTTTATCTGCAAAAGAAATACAAGCTTTTGAAAAAAAACTAGATCTCTTAAATAAAGGAGATGAATCTCTTAATAATTTTGATGAAGAAGAAAAAAAAATACTTAATCAAATTGGATTACTTAGCCAAAAGCCAAAAATTATAGTTTGTAATGTTGATGAAGAGAGCGTTACAAATGGCAATAAGTATACAGAGATAGTTAAAAATAATTTTCCAAATGAAAAAGTAGTTATTATCTGTGCTGATATCGAAGACCAAATCATGGGATTAGATAAAGACGAAAGAGAAAATTTTATGAAAGAAATTGGTTTGAATAGGACTGGTTTAAATAAACTAATTAGAGAAGGATACGATTTACTTAATCTTGATACTTATTTTACATCTGGTCCAGAAGAAAGTAGAGCATGGACTGTAAAAAAAAATACTCAAGCTCCCAAAGCAGCTGCGGTTATTCACACAGATTTTGAAAAAAACTTTATTAGAGCTGAAGCTGTATCAGCTGAAGATTTTATTAAATTTGGAAGTTTTGAAAAATGTAAGGAAAATGGAAAGCTTCGAATTGAGGGTAAAGAGTATATTGTTAAAGACGGAGATGTTCTATTTTTCCGAGTCAACCCTTAGCCATATTTTTTTCATACTAAAGTATACTAAAGTAGCTAGTAATATTAAATAAATTATAACTTTTGTTCCCGTCTTGTGTCTTGCCTCAAGATGAGGTTCAGCAGCCCAAGTAAGAAAAGTTGTTACATCCTTTGAAAGTTGATCTAAGCTTGCTTTTGTTCCATCAGAATACTCAATTAAATTATCTGATAACGGAGCCGGCATTTTTATTTTATTCCCTTCCATGTATTTATTATAATAAACACCTTCGTCTAAAACAAAATCAGCTGGTTTTTCTTCGTATCCCATTAGTAAAGAGTAAATGTAATTCGCTCCTCCTGATCTAGCTTTAACAATTACAGAAAGATCTGGTGGATATGCTCCGCCATTAGCTGCCATTGCCGCATTAACATTTGGGTAAGGCTTTACAAATTTATCTGAAGCTCTTCCTGGTCTAGTAAACATTTCTCCATCACTGTTAGGGCCATCGTTAACTTCATACCCTGCAGCAATTGCTTTAACTTCTTCTTCGGAAAATTCTGGTCCACCCTTTTCTCCTAAGTTTCTAAAACTTAAATATTGCATAGAATGGCAAGATGCACAGACTTCCTTATAAACTTGATAACCTCTTTGCAATGAGGATCTATCAAATTTTCCAGTGATACCTGCAAAACTCCAATCAACTTTTAAATTTTCTATATTACTTCCAGCGGCAAATGATTTACTAGAAAATAGGACTACAAATAAAATACTTAGGGTTAATTTAATTAATCTATTTAATGTCATCTGATTTTGCAGCAGATGTGCTTAATCCACCGGTTAAAACTGGTTCAGAAATACTTGCTGGTAAAGGGTCTGTTTTTTCTAAAAAACCTAAAACTGGTAAAATAACTAAAAAATGAAGGAAGTAATAAACTGTAGATACCCTTGCTAAAAATAAATATGTGCCTTCTGCTGGCATTGCACCTAGATAACCTAGAGCTAACACATCGATAACTAATATCCAAAAGAACTGTCGATATAAAGGTCTAAATACTGCTGATCTTATTTTACTAGTGTCGAGCCAAGGTAAAATAATTAAAACAAATAAAGCACCAAACATTAATAATACTCCACCAAGTTTATCAGGTACTGATCTAAGAATTGCATAAAACGGAAGCAAGTACCATTCTGGAACAATGTGCGCTGGCGTTACCATTGGATTAGCTGGAATATAATTATCAGAGTGACCTAAAACATTTGGAGAGAAAAATACAAACCCTGCAAAAATAATCATAAACATTAATAGAGCAAAAATATCTTTCACTGTTATGTATGGATGAAATGGAACCGTATCTTTCGATGGTTTTTTAATGTCTATACCTACAGGATTATTGTTTCCTGGAACATGTAGAGCCCAAATATGTAAAACTACCAATCCTAAAATTAAAAACGGAATTAGGTAATGTAAACTAAAGAAACGATTTAAAGTTGGATTATCTACAGAATAACCTCCCCATAACCATGTAACAATACTTTCTCCTACTAAAGGTATTGCACTAAATAAATTCGTAATAACTGTTGCTCCCCAAAAACTCATTTGTCCCCATGGTAAAACATATCCCATAAATGCTGCAGCCATCATCAAGATGTAAATAATCATTCCAATAATCCAAATTAGTTCCCTTGGAGATTTGTATGATCCGTAAAATAAGGATCTAAAAATATGTATGTATACAGCTAAAAAAAACATCGAAGCACCATTGCTATGGATATATCTTATGAGCCAACCATAATTTACATCTCGCATTATTTTTTCAACACTTTCAAATGCAAGATCCGCATGAGCAACGTAATGCATTGCTAAAACTATTCCAGTAACTATTTGTGTAATTAGACAAAATGTAAGTATTCCACCAAATGTCCACCAGTAATTTAAATTTTTAGGAGTTGGATATTCTCTTAAGTGTGCTCCAAGAGATAATAATGGAAGTCTATCATTAAACCATTTTCCTACTTTTGATTCTGGTACGTAATTATGATCACTCATTATTTTAATTATCCAATTTTAATTGTGTTGCTATCAACGAATTCATATTGTGGAATTTCCATATTTACTGGCGCTGGTCCTTTTCTAATTCTACCTGATCCATCATAATGAGAACCGTGGCAAGGACAGAACCATCCTTTGAAGTCTCCTTTGTCAGCTAATGGTACGCATCCTAGATGGGTACAAACTCCTAGCATAACTAACCATTCAGGATTTTTTGCTCTATCCTCATCCTTTTGAGGATCTTTTAAATCTTTTAAATCTACTGCTCTGACTTCTGCAATTTCTTCAGGCGTTCTTCTTTTAATAAAAACTGGTTTTCCTCTCCATAAAACTGTAATTGATTTGCCAGGAGCAACTTGGCTTACATCCACTTCTGTTGTTGCTAATGCTTTGACAGACTCATCTGGATTCATTTGATGAATTAAAGGCCAGATCGTAGCACCTAAGCCGACTGCACCGACTGTGTAACTGGCTGTAAAAAGAAAATCTCGTCTATTTTTTTTATCTTCTTGCTTGCTCATAATTCTATATTTATTATTAAAAAATATTAATTAAAACTAATTCTGCAGCTTTTCTAGGGTCAGAATGACACATAAAAATAACTGATAATGATAAATATAGCACTTTATAAGCCAGATATACCTCAAAATACTGCTGCTATTGTAAGATTATCAGCCTGTTTAAATCTAAGAATTCATATAATCGAACCTTGTGGATTTAATTTAGACGATTCAAGATTTAAAAGGGTAGCTATGGATTATGTGAAGCTAAGTGAAATAACTAGATATTCTGATTTTGAAGATTTTAAAAATAAAAATAATAAATCAAGAATTATTTTACTTACAACAAAAGCAAAAAAATTTTACCACGAATTTAAATTTAAAAAAAATGATTTTCTATTGTTTGGTAGGGAAAGTGCTGGTGTTCCAGAGGAAGTTCATACTTCATCTTATGAATCTCTTAAAGTTCCCTTGAGCAAAGAAGCAAGATCACTTAATGTAGCTATGACGGTTGCAGTAGTTGCGTCAGAAGCACTAAGACAAAATAACTTTTTTAAATGAAAAATTTTATAGAAATAAAAAAAACATTAGCAAGTAATTGGTTTAAATTCTTACAAGAAAAAATAGTTGAAGAATTTGAGTTACTTGAAAAAAAATATAAGAAAAAGAAATTTACCAAAAGAGAATGGAGTAAAGATAATAAAAAGGAAGGTGGCGGTATATCTTACTTGCTAGAAGGTGGAGGACTCTTCGATAAAGTAGGTGTTAATCGTTCAACAGTTTCAGGGATATTTAAAAAAGAATTTCGTTCTAAAATTTTAGGTGCAGAAAGAGATGGAAAATATTGGGCTTCAGGAATTTCTGTAGTAGCTCATATGAAAAATCCCAAAATACCAGCAGTTCATTTTAATACTAGATTTATTGTAACTTCAAAAGAATGGTTTGGAGGAGGAATGGATGCAACACCAACTTTTCACGATGAAAAAGAAAAGAAAAATATTCACAAAAAATTAAAAGATGTTTGTCTTAAAAATAAAAAAAATTATCAAAAGTATAAAAAATGGTGTGATAATTATTTTTATTTACCGCATAGGAATGAACCACGTGGTTTAGGTGGAATATTTTTTGATTATGAAACCAAAGATTGGGATCAAAATTTTAAATTCGTTCAAGATCTTGGCATTACATTTATAGACATAACAAAAGAAATGATTTTAAATAAAATAAAATCTAAATGGAATACGGTTGATAAAGAGAAGCAATTATACAAAAGAGGTAGATATGTTGAATTTAATCTTTTATATGATAGAGGTACGAAGTTTGGATTAAATTCAGGCGGTAATACTGAGTCAATTTTAATGTCATTGCCCCCACAAGCAAAATGGAAATAAATGGATAAAGAACCTATAACAATCCAAGGTCTAGAAAAACTAAAAGTAGAACTTGATGAATTAAAAAATATTAAGAGACCTAAAATAGTTGCGGCTATTGCTGAAGCTAGATCTCATGGGGATCTTAAAGAAAATGCGGAATATCATGCAGCAAAAGAGCAGCAAGCTCAGATGGAAAGCCGAGTCATTGAAATTAATGACATTATTGCTAGAGCAAACGTTATTGATGTAACTAAAGTTGAAAACAACGGTAATATCATATTTGGATCTACCGTTACTGTTCAAGATTTAGAACTAAATAAAAAAAAAACTTATAAAATTGTTGGCAAGGACGAAGCTGATATTTCTAAAAACTTGATTTATTTTAGATCACCAATAGGAAAAGCTCTGATCGGCAAAACTTTAAATGAGATGGTTGTGGTTGAAACCCCATCTGGTGAAAAAACATTTGAAATTCTAGATATACAATACGTCTAGTTTCTTTACTTTTTCTACAATTAATCTGGCTTCTTTGTTGTTTAGTTCAAAATCTTTTTCTATCCATTCTCTTTCTAATTCTTTAAGAGCATAACCAATTTTTTTACCATCTGTAATACCTTGATCAATTAAATACTGTCCTTTGTAAGGAAATTTTGGAGGAGTAATTTTTTCTATTTGTTCAATAGTTTTATCTAAAAGATTTTTAGTAAAATTTTTTTCAGCAAGATAAATAAAAAATACTAAATTTTTAATTTCATTTTTCCCAATTTTATAAATATTTTTTTTAAGATCTTTCTTTAAAAAATTTTTATTCTCTTTAAATTCAACATAATGACTAGCTAATAAGCTAAGTTCATTTTTAAGTTTATTTGAAACTTTATATTTGTGACAAAAATATTCATGATTATCTTTTTCATCAATTAGTAAGGTGGAAAATATAAAGCTAGTTGATAAAGGTATTAGGGTATTTTTTAATAACTTATCTAATCTTTCTAAAAACTTAAATTCAGGAAAAATTAATGAAAAGATATCATTAATATCTTTATTTTCTAAAAGAACATTAAGGTTTTTTAAACTAAAAATTTTATAAAGCTCATTTAACACTCTCTCTTTTGATAACTGATTAATACCATTTAAATTTATTTTGATTGCTTTTATGTTTTCTGGATCAGAAATTAAATTATTATAGTGAATTGAAAACCTTATGAATCTTATTATTCTGAGATAATCTTCTTCTATTCGCTTTAAAGGGTCTCCAATAAATTTAATTTTTTTTTCCTTTAAATCATTAATTCCATTTTGAGGATCAAATAATTTTCCACTTCGATCCATATAAATTGCATTAATAGTAAAATCTCTTCTAGTAGAATCTTGTTCCCAATCATTTGTGTATTCTATTTCAGCATGCCTTCCATCAGTTTTAATATCTTTTCTTAAAGTGGTAACCTCAAACTTATTTGAATTACAAATGATTGTTAAAGACCCATGCTCTAAACCTGTATCAATCGTTTTAAATTCTGTATCTTTTAATTTTTCTTTTAACTCTTCAGGCGATAGTGTCGTTGCAATATCAATATCGTCTATGATTTCATTGTTTAAGAATTTCCTAACACATCCACCTACAAACATTGCTGTTTGAGTTTTTTTTTCCGTATCTTTATTAATAATTTTAAATAATTTTTTTAATTCTTTAGATTTGTAAAAGGGAAAAAATATTTTTTTTAACTTAGATATTAGAGATATGTTGTTTGATAAATTATCCATTTAATTGGCTGGGGCACTAGGATTCGAACCTAGGATGGCGGTATCAAAAACCGCTGCCTTACCGCTTGGCTATGCCCCAATTAATTCCCGAATTATCTATCTTATTTAACATAATCTTGCAAAAAAAGACTTAACTAAAAATCAAAATTATTATTAGCAACTAATTAATTTACTTATTCATCTATATTATAAAGGTTTTTAAAGGAAATTTAGCCCAATATGTTTATCGCACAATTTGATAAGTTTAATAAATAAAAATGAAAAATATAGGTTTTAAGTTTGAAAATACTTATGCAAAACTACCAGAAATTTTGGCAACAAAATTAGTTCCTGTACCGGTAAAAAAACCAAAATTAATAATTTTCAATAATAGATTGGCAAAAGATTTAGGTCTTGATGTTAATTCTGTTTCTGAAGATGATTTAACTAATCTATTTTCAGGAAATAAATTACCTTCTGGATCTGAACCCCTTGCACAAGCCTACTGTGGTCATCAATTTGGTCATTTTGTTATGTTGGGTGATGGACGTGCTATTGTTCTGGGTGAGCATTTAACTCCATCAGGTAAACGCATAGATATTCAATTCAAAGGATCTGGTAGAACACCCTACTCTAGGTCTGGAGACGGTCGTGCAGCTTTAGGGCCTATGCTTCGAGAATATATTATTAGTGAAGCTATGCACGGTCTGAATATCCCAACTACAAGAAGTTTAGCTGTAGTAGCTACAGGAGAAATGGTTCAAAGAGAAGTTGCTTTGCAAGGAGCTGTGTTAACAAGAGTGGCCTCTTCCCATTTAAGAGTTGGAACATTTCAATACTTGGCAGCTAGGCAGGATATTAAATCATTAAAAGAATTAGTCAGTTATACCATTAAAAGACATTATCCTGAATTTATTAACTCAAAAAATCAAGCGCTTGAACTTTTAAGAATTGTAATAAAAAAACAAGCTTACTTAATTGCTGAGTGGATGAGAGTTTCATTTATTCATGGAGTTATGAATACAGACAATATGACTATTTCAGGTGAAACAATAGATTATGGTCCGTGTGCTTTTATGGACTACTATGATCCAAAAACTGTCTTTAGTTCTATAGATCTTCATGGAAGGTATGCTTTCGGTAATCAACCTAACATTGCTGAATGGAATTTAGCTAGATTTGCTGAATCGATACTGCCTTTATTTGATCTAGATAACAAAAAAGCAATTTCAATTGCTGAGCAAGAAATAAATAATTTTAAAGATATCTTCAAAAATAATTTTACTAAAATGATGAAAGGAAAATTAGGTTTAATTAGTAACGAAATTGAGGATGATAAACTTATGAAAGATCTTTTTCAGCTTATGTTTAAAAATGAAGCTGATTACACAAATACATTTGTATACCTAATGAATGGTTCAGTGCCCCAAGAAAAATTAATCAAGGATAAAAATTTTATCGAATGGAAAAATAAATGGAATTCTCGATTATCTAAAAATCAAGATATTATTAAAGCAAAAGAATTAATGACCAAAAATAATCCCATCATAATTCCTCGTAATCATTTGATTGAGTCGGCATTATCTAAAGCGGAACAAGGTAACCTAGATGAATTTAATAAGCTGATTTCAGCCTTAAAAGACCCTTATAAAGATAATGAGCAATATACTGGTCTAAAAAATCCAGCGCCCCAATCAGAAAAAAAATACCAAACATTTTGTGGAACTTAGCAACCTTTAATTTTTTAAACATTTTTTTAGACAAAATTTATTTTTTTATAATTAAATATTTTTAACTAAATCGCAAAAATAACTGGGAAACTTTTTTCTTATTTTTTTTAAAGCTGCACCAGCAGATTTTTTATCTAAAAATATTCCAAAGCATACTGAACCAGATCCTGTCATTCTAGCGAAAACACACTTATTTTGATTTTGAATTTCGATCAGGAGATTTTTAATTTTAGGATATTTTTTCTCAACTATTGTTTGCAAGTCATTATTTTGTTTTTTTAAAAAGCTTATATATTTATGTTTAATATTATTGAAACTTATTGGTGAACTGTATCTTTTTACTTTGCTATATATCTCTTTGGTTGAACATTTTACATTGGGATAAACTAAAATCAAAAAAATATTTTTCTTAATATTTAATTTAGAGATATCTTTTAATCTTTTTTGAACAGAGTTTTTGTAAAAGAATAATCTAAAATCTGAGCCTATTTTTTTTTCAAAAATTTTAACAAGTTTTTCATTTAGCTTATTTTTTAAAAAGTATTTAATAATATAAAAAGCATTGCTTGTACCACCACCTAACCCAGAAAAAACAGGAATTTTTTTATTTATAGTTATTTTATATCTATTTGTTTTATCTATGAGATTGTATGATCTTAAAAGGTTTAAAGATCTAATTATTGAATTATCTTTTTTTTTTACATTCTCTTTAAATCGTCCGGTGAAATTAATTTTGTCTTTCTTTTCATTTATTTTTTTAATTTCAATCTGATCATACAAATTAACCAAAACTGTATTTGATTGAATATTGTGAAGCCTATCTCTATTCTTTTTTAATACTTTTAGAAATAAATTGACTTTAGAAAATGATTTTATCATTTCTTAATCTAGCTTTTTAACCCAAACAAAAGTTTTTGCTTAATTTCCTCTTTCAATTTATCCTCTGTTTTTTCTAATTTAAGAACGTAATTCCAATAATACCGCGCTTGCAAACTTTGATTATTCATCCATAGTGAATCTGCATAATGATCGTTCACGACAGGATCTGATGCCATATATTGCACTGCCAACTCTAAATAATTTTTAGCTTCTTTAAATCTTTTAAGTTTAAATAAAGCCCAACCCAGTGAGTCTATAATGTAACCATCATTAGGTCTCAGTTCGTTTGCTTTACGTAACATCGTTAAAGCTTTTTCAATATTTTTTCCTTTCTCGATCCAAGAATAAGCTAAATAATTAATAACATAAGCATCATTAGGTGATGACTCCAATGAACCTAATAGGTCAACTTCTGCCTTGTCCCATTGATTAGTTCTTTCATAGGCAATACCTCTACCATCTAAGACTTGGGCATATAAATTATGTTTTTTATCAATCAGACTTAGAAGTTGAGAATAATATTTTATGGAGTCATCATAATTTTCATTGTTTTTTAAAAATTCTGCAAAATCAAATATTTCATAGAGACTTGGAGATTTAATTTTTTGATATTTATCTTTTAAATATTCAACAGCTACCTGCTTATTACCTTGTTTGATGAGTATGAATGCAATCTGCTTATTAGCATGCCAGCTATAAACAGAGCCTTGTTTTTGTATTTCCATATAGAGCTCTTTGGCTTTATCAAACTCTTCGATATTATAAAAATTTTCAGCATACAAAGTCGTGTAAGATTGAAAGTTTGGATTTAAATAATTGGCAAGATTTAAATAGAAATTTGAGGCTACATAATTGCTTTGAGCTGCCAAAGCATTTGCTACTACGTACAACATTTCTGCAATTACTTGATTTGGTTCTGAACAATCAAATTGGTTATTAGTTTTTCTGTTTTGCTCAATATCAACATTTAATTGATTTAATATTAAATTTTTCGGGTATTGCTTTAAAGAGTCTTGCAAAATATTTTGTGCTTCTTCTTTGGCATCCTCTTTGTTTAATAAATAATTAACATAGAAAAAAATATATCTAGAAAAATCTATATTTGGGTTGGCAAAAAGTTCTCTGAATACATTGCCGGTTTTGTTAGAATCAAAATAACAATAAACAAAAGCTTTTTGAATTTTTTTTAAATTTTCGAAATTTCTTGGAATGCTATCAAGTAGTTGCAAACTGGACTCGGGGTTAGGTTGATTTTTAATATTCACCCAGCTACTCAGCGAAGATGAAACTAAATTCTGAATAGTTCCAGGCTGACTTTTGTCGATTAATTGTTCAATATAATAAGTGGACTTTGCTTGATCTTGGTTTTTTAAATAATAAACAGCACTAATTAAATTGCTCTCAAAATTATCAATTTTATTCTCCTCTAATTTTTTGGAATAATTCACGGCCTCTCTAAATTTTTTAAGAGTAATCAAAGAGTATTGAAAATACTGTGAATAATTATAATGACTTTGCTCTAAATTGTTTAAATCTTTTAAATAATAGTATGAATCTTGATATTGATTTTCATTAATTGCTACAATTCCTGAAAAATAATTTGTAATATCGTTCTCATTAAGGAATTTATCTATATCTTTAGTATGGGCAAAATTTACTATGTTTAATAACAACAAAAGATAGATTAGATATTTGAATTGTGCTTTTAGGTTTTTCATAATTGTAAAAAAATGATCAAAAAAATTAATACCAAATTAGTCAAGTTAGTTAAATATTATAGTCTCATTAATCACAATCTAATATATGAAAATGAAGCTATAAATCGCTACAAATCTAATAAAAATTTATCAATAAAAAGTCCCAAAGGAAAAGAACTACAAGAGCTTAAGAGCGCCATCTCAAATATCAAAAACTGTAATTTAAAAAAAAACTCCACAAACATTGTTTTTTCAGATGGAAATCCTAATGCAAAAATAATGTTAATTGGTGAAGGACCTGGAGCAAATGAAGATTTAGAAGGTATTCCGTTTATTGGAAAAACTGGAGAACTATTAGATAAAATGTTGCTTTCTATAAATTTAGATCGAGATAATGTTTACATAACAAATGTCGTTAACTTTAGACCGCCTGAAAATAGAAGTCCAACAGAGGAAGAGATCAATCGCTATCTTCCTTACCTAATTAAACATATTGAAATTATTAATCCAAAAATTTTAATTCTTCTAGGTAGCACAGCTCTTAATGCTATTTTAGGAAATGAAAAAATAATATCAGAAGCTAGAGGTAAATGGGTTGAAAAAAAAATTGGTAAATGTAACACTTCAATCATTGCCTCTTTTCATCCAGCTTTTTTAATGAGACAACCTGATCAAAAAAAACTTTCTTGGAATGACCTTAAAATGATAAGAAAAAAAATAATTGATTTAGGTATTACGCTTGAAAAATAATATGCTAGTTGCTGGAGTTGATGAGGTTGGTAGAGGCTGTTTAGCTGGCCCAGTTGTTTCTGCTGCTGTAATTCTTAATGATAAGATAGACTTAAGTTCGATTAAGGACTCAAAAAAAATAAATTTTACACAAAGATTAAAGATAGCAGATTATATTAAAGAAAATTCTTGTTTTGCAATTGGTATGGCTTCTGTAGAGGAGATATTTAAAATTAATATTTTACAGGCATCTTTATTATCAATGAGCAGAGCTATTGAAAAATTAAGAAAAAAACCAGATCAAATTTTGATTGATGGAATTTTTGCGCCTAAAGGACTAAAAAATTTTAAAACTATAATTAAAGGAGATGAAAAAATTAAATGTATAAGTGCTGCATCAATTATAGCTAAAACTTACCGCGATTTATTAATGATAAAACTTTCTGAAAAATTTTCTAATTATTTATGGGAAAAGAATTTTGGGTATGGAACTAAAGCACATCTTGAAGGTTTAAAAAAATACGGAATCACAAGTCATCATAGAAAAGGTTTCAAGCCAATACACAACATGTTGTTAAGGCAAAGCTAATAAGCACTAAAAAATTCAATTTCGAATAAAAAAAGTTTGACCGTAGATTCAATTTAGAGTTGAATCTAAAAAAATGTCAAACTTTCTTAATACAATTGCTAACGGAGATTCTCTCGAGATTTTAAAAAAAATTCCAAGTAAAAGTTTTGACTTAGTTTTTGCTGATCCTCCCTACAATATGCAAATCGGAGAAAAACTTAGAAGACCTGATGATAGCAAAGTTAATGGCGTAGATGATAAATGGGATCAATTTAAAAGCTTTGATCATTATGACAAGTTTTGCAAAGCATGGCTAATAGAGTGCAAAAGAATTTTAAAAGATGATGGATCGATCTGGGTTATAGGTTCTTATCACAATATATTTAGACTAGGTTATCACTTGCAAAATTTAGACTACTGGCTTCTCAATGATATTATTTGGAGAAAAAATAATCCAATGCCTAATTTTAGAGGCACAAGATTTACTAATGCTCATGAGACCTTAATTTGGGCTTCAAAAAATAAAAAATCAAAATATAAATTTAATTATCAATCCCTAAAATGCTTTAATGATGATCTTCAAATGAGATCTGATTGGTTGCTGCCAATTTGTAATGGCAAAGAAAGACTAAAAAAAAATGGACAAAAAGTACATTCTACTCAAAAACCTGAAGCTCTTTTATATCGAATTATTTTAGCAACAACAAATAAAGGCGATGCAATATTTGATCCATTTATTGGCACAGGTACTAGTGCAGTAGTTGCAAAAAAATTAGGTAGAAATTTTTTTGGTATTGAAAAAGATAAAAAATATTACTTAGCTGCTAAAAAAAGAATTGAAGAAACTAAGCCCTTAAAAGATGAATTTTTAGACACTGTACAAAATAATAAATCTAAACCAAGAATACCTTTTGGCTCGCTGATAGAAATGGGTATTTTAGAGCCAGGCATGACACTTTTTGATAATAAAAAGAAATATAATGCAAAAATTATGGCAGATGGAAGTATTAGGTATAAAGACAATGAAGGATCAATTCATAAAGTTGCTGCAAAAATCATTGGAGCTGAAAGTTGTAATGGTTGGACTTATTGGCACTATAATATGGAAGGATCGATGAAACCCATTGATAATTTAAGGCAAAAATTATTTATTAAAAACTCTGCCTAAATAACTATCAATAAAATTCTTGTTTTTAATAGCCCGTTTCAAAATTATCTCTCTAAACCAAATAAAAAAATTGCTTTTCAAATGAAAAGCAAAATAATTAAATTTTGATCTTTTTATAATCATTTCAGAACGTTTTAGTCTATTTTCAAAATACTCTTTCTCTTTTTCTGATTTATTACTTTGTAAAATTTCAAACAATTCCATGCTTGCTTCTATTGACTGTGAAGCTCCTTGTGCCATCGTAGGAGGGAAAGCATAAAAAGCGTCCCCTAAGTAAAATACGTTTTTTAAGATTGGTAACTGTGGTTTCTTAGAAAAATAAATTGGCCAAAATTTAAAATCATTATTCTCAAAATTTATTACTTCAGGATAGTCTTTTAAAATTGAGTTATTTAAAAAACTTTTTACATAAGAACTTTCCTGAAATTTTTGTAAACTTTTCTCTTTGGCTCTTGCAATCATTACAATGTTTAAATTATTCGGATCAACTGGGTAAGCTACTAAATGACAATCTGAGCCCATTACAAGACTAATATTGTTTTTATCAAAATATTTTTGGCGATTTTTATCAATTAAAAATCTAAATGCCATAGAGCCTAGATAATTCGGCTTAATGTTTTTGTTTTCAAGCATAGATCTGGTTTTAGAAAAAATACCATCTGCAACAATAAGATAATCAACTTCATTAACCTGATCGTCATTAAATGTTATTCTTAATTTTTGATCAATCTGATCTACTTTTTTTAAGGTTTTATTAAACCTTATTAAATTTGAAAATAATTTATCTTTTAAAAACCTTATTAATACGGATCTTTTTAGTGTTGTATATTTATCTTCATTGAAATTGAATTGGGTTAAATCTAAATCTGTAATTTTGTTTTTATTTGAGTAAAAATCTAATTTAATTGGATTAAATTTTTCATTTTTATTTAAATCGTTAAACCCAATTTTATTCAGAATAGTTACGCTATTCACAGCTAATTGAATTCCATATCCCTCGTCTAATCTTAATGCCTCTTCTTTTTCATAAAGCATAATTTCATAGTTGGTGTTTTTTTGTAATAGATTTGCTAGACAAAGCCCCCCTATTCCAGCTCCAATTATTGCTATTTTTTTTTTCATTAATTTATTTTTAAAACTTCTTTAAAAATTTTTTTTGTGAAAGAGGGTATAAATTCATAATTATTTTTGAGTGAGAACCATTCTGTTTGCATAGGATTTTTTTTTGTATACTTGTAATATAAATTTATATCTAGTTTTTTATTAGAAATTAAATTTTTAAAATTAGAATGATGCTTCCAGTTTCTTAATAATGATCCATCTTTAACTTCTTTCATTGGAGGTAAATAAAAATTTTTTAAAAAACCTAGATTGTTTTTTTTTGTTAAAGCTATTTGATTCTTTTCTTTATTGATGTAGCAAAAAATATTATAACTTTTAGTTTCTGGCTTAACTTTTAGGGTTTTTACAAATTTATTTTTTGATTTAAAATAAATACATATATTATTTAACTTACAATTTTGACAGTCAGGTTCTTTGGGTTTACAAACTAAAGCTCCAAATTCCATAAAGGCTTCAACTAAATCTGAATTTCTATTTAACCTAAATAAATTTTTTTTATTTATTTCAATAAGGCTTTTAAAATTTATTTTATTTTCATTTTTATTTAATAATCTTGAAAAAACTCTTTTAACATTTCCATCAATAGCTAAAGTTGGTTTATTGAAGATAAAAGCTTGCAGGGCATTTGCTGTGTAATCACCTATTCCTGGTAATTTAATAATTTCCTTATACTCCTTGGGTAACTGAGATCTATAATTTTTTGCAAGAATTTTAGATGTTGCTAATAGATTTCTTGCTCTTCTGTAATAACCAAGGCCTTCCCACATTTTTAAAACTTTTTTTTCACTTGATCTAGAGAGCGAATCTAATGTTGGAAAAATTAACCTAAATTTTCTAAAATAAGGCAAAACTGTTTTCACTTGAGTTTGTTGCAACATGAACTCGCTTAAAAGTCTGTAATAGAGTATTTTTTTTGAATTTTTACTAACACGCCAAGGTAGATCTCTTTTGTTATTATCGTACCAAGCTAAAATTTTTTTTGATAAATTGCTGCTTAAATGCATGATAAAAAAGATAATAGTAAAAGCCATTCTTTCACACAAGGATTAAGGCCTTTTGCAAAGTCTTTGCCGCACGGTCTAAAAAAACTTCTTAAGCGAGGTGGTTATAATTTTTCAAATATAGTCGATAACTGGGTCAAAATGGTCGGTAAAGATATCTCGAACGCTTGCTATCCAAATACAATTAAAATGAGTAAAGAAATGAATAATGGAACGCTCGTTTTAAATGTCATTCATGGAAACGAGCTAGAAATTGAATACAGCAAGCAAGAAATTATAGATAAAATTAATGCCTTTTTTGGCTATCAGTGTATTAAAGAGGTTAAGCTTAAAATAGTACAAGAAAGAAAAATAAATAATGAGAAAAAAACCTCTAATGGAGTTAAAAAAAATTTTAACAATAAGTTAGAGAATATTAATAATGAAGGGCTTAAGAAAACATTAAATAAACTTATAGAAGCATATAATGCCAAAAATAATTAAAAATTTATTAATCATAATTCTATTTATAAGT